>Ga0100403_1000743_pt1 | contig 31914 bp, 34 predicted proteins | sample CryGeymet201501t_FD_83663 | JGI IMG/M metagenome (GOLD analysis project Ga0100403, IMG submission 83663) | Groundwater microbial communities from Crystal Geyser aquifers in Utah, USA - Crystal Geyser metaG 2015-01t | ecosystem: Environmental > Aquatic > Deep subsurface > Groundwater | place... | reverse complement strand
TTTCTCTTCTCCGAAGGATCCATCGAGTGAAGATTTAAAAAAGTTCTTACAGCCTCGGCATGAGCAATAGGGCCACCATTACACAAAATATTTCTGATTGCGGACCCCACCACAATTTTTTTGGTCATTGAAAAAATCTTGTGAGCCAACTGAAGAATGTCCGTATTGAGTCCAATCTCCCCTTGAAAGTGAGGGATGACTGGATGTTTGCCCGACTTCTGGATTTCACAAGAGAGATGAGTTTCTGCCACCCAGGCCACACCGTAATCCAGTTCATCTGCCAATTTGACCTGATCAAAGAAGTTCTCAAACATCACCTTTTCGGAGGGCATATAGCCATCCACATCCGTCTGACAAATAGAAAAGAAAATATCAAAGTTCATAGTGAAGCCGTCCTTCCCCCATCAACCGGAACGTTGATGCCATTGATGTAGCCCGCTGCTGGAGAGGCCAAAAAGGCAATCACATCTCCCGTTTCATCCGGATGAGCAAAACGCCGAACGGGAATGGAGTTCTTCCAGTTTTCTTTAACCTCTTCTTCGCTTAAGCCAAGTTTTTCCGATGCCTTTTTTACGAGAGCTTTAAGGCGAGGAGTCTCGGTGTAACCTGGAAGCACATTGTTGACGGTGACTCCAAAGGGACCCAACTCATTGGCCAGACTTTTCGACCAATTGGCCACCGCCCCACGAATGGTGTTGCTCAGTCCCAAATTTGCGATGGGGGCTTTGACCGATGTTGAGATCACGTTGATCACTCGCCCATACTGATTCTTTTTCATGGCCGGCAAGCTGGATTGAATGAGAACTTGAGCAGCGCAAACATGAGAGGAGAGGGCTTGTTGAAAGGCTTCCGGCTCCACCTCAACAAGTGGCCCTGCGGGAGGTCCTCCCGCATTGTTCACCAAAATGGTCGGCCACTCTGGAGGATTTAAATGATCCTTCAAGAAAGCCCCAAGATTTTTAAAGTCAGATAAATCAAAGGAAAGGGCCTTGTGCTTTGCCGGATCCTTAAGATCTTTGAGAGTGTGATTCAACTTCTCCTGGCTTCGAGAGAGGAGAATCACGGAAGCTCCTTGCTGAGAGAGCGCTCTGGCCGCGGAAGCTCCAATGCCTTGGGAAGCCCCACAAACCAAGGCCCACTTTCCGCTTAAGTCTAAATTCATCAAATCTCTCCTCGATAGGGTTCCCTGAAGTTATATTTTGAGACCACTCACAATTGGAGATGCACCGCCGCATGAGCTCCAATCCTTGTCCCACTTCCCTGGAGGCAATATATTTTTAAAATGGCAAAGAAGTCTTCTAAAAAATCGCCAAAACCCCTTCTGGACCTGCACGGATACAAGACCGACGAGGTTTTTGATGCGGTAGAGGCCTTTCTCTCCCAGCACAGCTCGAAATCGAGAGTGTACATTATGCACGGAAAAGGAGCGGGAAAGGTCAAATCAAAGGTCTTAGAGTACCTAAAGCTTGCAAACTACCCCTCTTCTGTCTTTAGAGATGAGATGGGGCAACTCAACGAGGGATTACTGACCGTTCATATGGATTGATCCCAAAGAAGGTCCTATTTTGAACTTGAGCCAGATCTTGACGGAGCACCGAAGAAGGATGAAGGAAAGAAAGCAATGAAGAAACGAGACATCCCCTCCCACTTTTTGTGGCTTGATATGGAAATGACAGGCCTCGATGTGGATAAAGAGAGACCGATTGAAGTGGCCGCAATTATCACAGACCTTAAGTTTATTGAAGTGGCCAGATATCACGCTGTGATTTTTCAACCGAAAAGTCTTTTGGACAAAATGGATGATTGGAACAAAACGCACCACGGAAACTCTGGCCTGATCGACCAAATTCCAACGGGAAAGTCCATGGATGTTGTGGACCAGGAATTGGCCGAGGTGATTGAAAATGTCTTTCAAAATGAAAAAGCAATTTTGGCAGGCAATTCCATCGGACAAGATAAGCTTTTTATTGATCGCTATTTATTAAAAACAGCTCAGTGCCTTCACTATCGAACCTTAGATGTTTCTTCATGGAAGGTGGTTTTTCAAACCATGTATGGAGAGTTTTACGATAAAAAAGAAACTCACCGGGCCATGGATGACATCTTAGAGAGTATTGAAGAGCTCAAGCATTACATGAGCTTTGTGGGTCAAAAGCCTTGAGATTTTATTAAACTCGATGTGGATCGGTGTCGTTCACCCGACTGACAGCCTCCAAGTCCCTTGTGAAACCAAAAGATCTTTAGAGGGCACCAACGGAGGCCCTGTTGAATCTAGTTTGAGTCTTTTGCCTTAGAGGCTGGAAGCCGAATTTCGGCTCCTTGAGGTTCATCTGGCGCAATTTTTAGAGCATCAAATCGAGCGGGTCTCTGAGCTGTGGAAGGCTCGGTGGCTGATTGCTTCCAAACCGCATGGGCTTGCCTTCGTCTTTCCCATTCCGTTGGAGAGCCATCTTTATGGAGATAAAAGAAAATTCCTGCAAAACCAAAAACCAAAAGTCCAATCACTATCCATAGATTTTTCAATGTCTCACTCCCTATCTAGAGATCACAAATGGCCTCACCCTGGCCTCCCATTAAGTATCTCGTGAAAACCCTCTCTTTCGCAAGGGATCTGGACCCTAAAGAGGCCATGGGTTCCCAAAAGGTCCAGTCTTTGCGCAGGAAAGACCAGACTCCCCCCTCAGGACCCGCCTCAAACCGAGCCCCATGAACGTACAAATTCGGATTAAGATTTGCACAAAGGAAAGCCATGAGCTGGCTTCCAGAGTTTAAAAACCAATTCATCCTTCTGCCTGTGACTTTTTTTGTCTCTTTCTCATCTCCTTTGACAGGGGCTCAGGAGGAGGACGATTGGAAGCCCACACCTTCCGTTATGAAAATTCCAGAAGAGATCAACGCTTCCCATAGAAAGCCTTCCCCTCAGCCACCGGGGGCCCTCTGTGCGGGGAATTTGGTTCAAAAGAAGCAAAGTCAAATGGAGCTGACGTCCTCCATCCTCACCTCGTCGGTGACAAGTCTCTCGCCTTCTAAAAGTGACCCCTCTCAAGGATCTGCGTCTTTGCTCAACCACCAAGACGGCGTGGCCTACACGGGCGACTACTGGCTCTCTCCCATTCAGAATCCACGCCCGCCCTTTTCACCGGACTACCTGGTTGCTCTCTATAAATTGGATCAACTTCTGGGGGGACATCTCAAAATTCCGGTCACTGTGCACTTTAGCTTTCCTGCTCAAGGAGTTTTTCAATTGAACGTAAAAACCATCGACACTCATCGGGTTAGGACCCTTGAATGGCCCTCCCAAGATCGATCAAATGTGGCACTCTTTGACTTTATCACAGGAAAAAAAGACCGAATGAGAAGGGACTTTTTAAAAACCAAAACGGGCATCTCTCTCGCAAACAAGCACCACGAATTCTTCTTTGATGAGTCCGACTTTTCCAGGGGCAATGCTCGAAGACTTCAGCGCGTTTGGAGAACCGCTTCGCCCGATCTAAAGAATCGGCTTTTGGGTTTAAATGAAGAAGCTTTTCTAAGCGCTTTCGCCGGGGAGGTTTCTCAAGAGGACATCAAAGAATCGTGGAGAAGGATCGAGTTTTTATCTCAACTTAAAAAATAGCAGTTTCACTTTCAAAATTTGGGTCGTTCTCAATTCAGGCCTTTTTTAGCCCTCTCCCCGCTTAAAAATGTCACTAGAAGTGAGATTACCCGCCCCACCGCCCTTCTCCTATCCAATTCTCGAGCTTTAATGAAAGATGAGCGCTAAAACTTACCTTGTTTAGATAAGATAGCGGGCGTGGATCTGGCATAGTCACTGCATCTCCCTTGAATATGAATTTAGAAGGCCGCATTCCCCGCATTTTTAACTTGAGCCTGTTGGCCTTTGTGCTTCTTTCACCGCTGACCTTCGCTAACTCTACAACTCCAGCTAGCGAATGCAGCCAGATCTTGAGTGGCACAACTGAGGCCCTAAACGATGCCAACGAAAAACAAAATGGGACGAACCATGATTTTTGGGCAAATTTTAGGCCCTCTGATATTGGCAAAAAGATCTATGCCGTTCATGCCACTCGCACCCTCCCAGAGAAGGGGTTGATCCGCATTGGCAATCCTTACCCAAGCTTCAGGCCTGCGATTCACTGGAACCTGGGAGAGCTGGTACGGCCTCATAGCAATGGCACTTGGGAGAGCGAACCTTATGCCATCTTAGCCCCCCTCGAGGATTTAAAAAATCAGATCATGAACCTTTTCCCCCGCGACACCATGACCTTTGGAGATTTTAAACTGACTAGCACAGCGACTTTTGTTCTTCCATATGGAGTCTCTTTTAATAGCAACCAGGTTTTTAAAATTTTCAGATATGATCCAAAAAAATCATCCCTCAGAGAGGCCGTACAGAGGGCGCTCAAACAGAAGGGGGCTTGGAATATAGACACCACTCAAGGAGGAATGTTCGATGCGCCAGCCTACCTCCATGGAAAAAACATGAGTTCGAAGGCCTTTTTCAAACCCTTCCTCTCTGACCTCGCGGATGAAGTGACCTACTTCGCTGAAGATTTAACCCTTAAGTTTGAAATCGACAATTTTCTCATTCATCATCTCACGCACTATTTTTTTCACCCCAATCGAAATTCCCATATTGGTATTTCCACAGATCGACTTGAGCTCCAATTGAAGATATTCGATTCTTTCACAAAAATTCTATCCGACCAAGTGGCTTCGAGGAATGAATCTGAGCACGTGACTTCGAGCTTTCAACGAGAAATGAGTCAGCTGAATCGATGGCTCAATTTTTTACGAGCGGACTTATTGGTTCGAAAAGAATTCGGAAAGACAGCTTTCAAAAGTCCTGAACTCCGAGATGAGATACTTTCAAAATTAGATCATCTTGAAGACACTCTGGGATGGTATCGAGCAAACCTCAATCACCTTCATCAGGTCACCGATCTAGAAGAGGAGAGTGAACTCTCCTCCGGACTAGGGCATGAGATTGACCCCAATAGAATCGCAATTCTACTGACGAATCTAAACCCCACACAGTTTCCAGTAGCTCTCAGTGAAATCACAGATTTCGTAGAGAGAGCTGGTGGCCCATCGATCGTCAAAGGATTTTATTCCTTGCAAAGATTCCGAGTCCTTGGATTCGAAGAGGCCGAGCGAGAAGGCTCGATCAAAGATTTACTCCGTTCATTCAACCAAGCCTCAAAAATTGAAAAGCTCGGACTTTTGAATCTGCTCGCCCACAGCAGCTCCACTTTTTTTACAGGGCGCTATCATACCCCAAGAAAATATGAACGGTTTCTTGAGTTCCCAGAGGTCACAAAGTTTTTAGAGCAAGACGGTGTCATAGAGTCTTTGCATGCCAATGACCGAACTGAAGTGTTTTGGAAAAAGTATCTCTGATTGAGTTTTCATCGCAGTTTCCGGATAACAAAAATTTTTTTTAGCTGAACCTACCAATGACCTAATAAGATTCAAAGGCCACCACTGGAGGCAAGAAAGCTGCAGTTTCTTTTGTCCTCCGCGTTTTTCTGTTGTGAGTTTTTCTGTTGTGAGCCCTTTCTCGTCACACCTAGCCTTTTTTGTTAGTGAGCACGGGTGCCCGGGCAATCCTTTCGCTTTTTGGGTTCTTAGCGCAAAGATTGGAAGGTCAATAAATCCAATAACTTGAGGTAAGAAATGCTGATCGTGGCTCAGATGGGCATTAAGCACGAAATTTGCTTTGTTTATTGCTTGGACATTTAAATAAACAGACCTAGGAGAAGAAAATGAATGTATTAAAGCTAATAAGTGCCAGCGTCATCTTGTCGGCCTCTATGAGCGCCAAGGCCGTGATGATCGAAGCTGTTCTTGGATCATACGACGAGGGGAACGTCACCAAATTGGCCTTTGGCCAGGTGGAGTATCCGGAACCCCAGAAAGGCTACAAAGTCATTGTTATCGACAATAAGGAGGTCAAAGACCTATCCTCGAAGCGAGCTCAAGTGACCTTTTTGAAGAGTGGCGACAAAAATTGTGAAATATCTTACTATCTAGGAAGCTTGTCTGTCGTCAGACCCAAAAAGGGCTTGAGAAAAAAATTGGATCATCCACCCTACCTAAAATTATCGATAGACGACCAACACTATGGACGTCATATCTGCGCTGACAAAGTGCCGGTCTCAACCTATGACCAATTTTATGACCTTGGAAACGACTTACTCGGAGTAAGCCCTATAGAGGTCATCTATGTGCCTGAGGATGTGACAGTTGAATATTCAATCGTTGAGGTCTCTAAAGGATCTCCTAAAGTCTTCGAATAACTCATATCTAAATGCTTTAGAAGTGTGAGAGAACCAAAAAAATGGGCTGCATTTAAGCAGCCCATTTTTATTTTAAAACCTTTGAATCATCAGGCCCCTCTTTTCTCGACCTGGCGTCCAGAGCGAGAATATAAGTCGAGACCTTGTAAGCCTAGTAGCGATAATGCTCAGGCTTAAACGGGCCTTTTTTATCCAGGCCTAAGTACTTTGATTGCTTTGGAGAAAGCTGGGTCAACTTCACGCCAAGCTTTGGCAGGTGAAGAGCGGCCACTTTTTCGTCAAGCTCTTTAGGCAATCGGTAAACACCGATGTCTTGATAAGTCGCTCGATTGGTCCAAAGTTCCATTTGAGCAAGCACTTGGTTGGTGAAGGAGTTGCTCATCACGAAAGACGGGTGACCCGTTCCACAGCCCAAGTTCACCAATCGGCCCTTAGCCAACACAATGATTTCTCGACCGTCTTTGAACTTATGGATGTCCACTTGAGGCTTGATCTCTCTGATCTTGGTGTTCTTGTTCATCCAAGACATGTCGATTTCGATGTCGAAGTGACCAATGTTGCAAACAATCGCCCCGTGCTTCATCTTTTTGAAGTGCTTTTCAGTGATAATGTCGCAGCAGCCTGTGGCCGTTACGAAAATATCAGCTTCTGAAGCAGCATCTTCCATCGTGGTGACTTGATAGCCTTCCATGGAAGCTTGAAGAGCGCAGATGGGATCCACTTCAGTGATAAGAACTCGAGCTCCAAGAGCGCGAAGACTTGCAGCAGAACCTTTTCCAACATCTCCAAAGCCCGCAACCACAACGATTTTCCCAGCAACCATGGTGTCCGTCGCGCGCTTGATCGAATCAGCAAGAGACTCACGGCAGCCATACAAGTTATCAAACTTCGACTTGGTTACAGAATCATTCACATTGATGGCAGGCACTTTAAGTTTCTTTGCTTTGTGAAGTTTCTCAAGGTTGTGAACGCCCGTGGTGGTCTCTTCAGAGATTCCCAAAACATTTTCCATGATCTTCGCATAGCGGCTCTCATGCATCATGTTCGTCAAGTCTCCACCGTCATCGAGGATAAGATTGTAACCCTCTTTGCCCCAACCTTCGATGGTCTGCTCAATGCACCAAGCCGCCTCTTCTTCGGTCTCCCCTTTCCAAGCGAAAACAGGGATGTTCGCCGCTGCCATGGCTACAGCTGCGTGATCTTGAGTTGAAAAGATGTTGCAGGAGCTCCATCTGACTTTCGCTCCAAGCTCAATGAGAGTCTCAATAAGCACAGCCGTTTGAATGGTCATGTGAAGACATCCAGCAATCCTTGCACCCTTTAAAGGCTTCGACTTGCCAAACTCTTTTCTTAAGGCCATCAAACCTGGCATTTCAGTTTCAGCAATTTTAATCTCTTCTCGACCCCACCTTGCGAGATCAGCAAAAACAGCAGGATCTTCCATTGCCGCCTTACAAACTTTGTAGTCAGAAAAGCCTGATTTTTTGGTCGCTTTAGCAGGTTTTGCCATGGACTTTGCTCCTTTTAGGGGACGTTTTACATTCGTCTTATTTCGTTGGGTGATCATTTGAGCCACTGTTTTTTCCTCTCTCACAGGGTTAGTTTGGAAACTTTTACTTAATTTTCTAAAAAGGTCAAAACCTCATAGCCTTCATCCGTTATCAAAATGGTGTGCTCGAATTGGGCAGATAGGCAGCGGTCCTCGGTCATATAGTACTTATGGCTGGATCCTGGGATATCAAACTCCTCTATGGGAGAGGTGGTCACATTGACCATGGGCTCAACCGTCAGACAGGTCCACGGGATCAGCTTATCCCCACGGCCTCTTTTACCGTGAGAGGGCACAAAGGGGTCGCCATGAAAGGCCTTCCCAATTCCGTGACCACCGATCTCTTTAACCACAGAAAAGCCTTTTCTGGTGACAAACTTGTTCACTGCAAAGCCAATGTCCCCTGTGGTGCCAAAGGGAGACACTTGTTCAATCCCCTTCCACATGGCATCCCTGGCGCACTCGGTGAGGCGCATGGCCTCCTCGCTGACCTCTCCCACATAGAAAGTCGCGGAGGTGTCGCCAAAGAACCCATTCTTAATGCTCGTGACATCGATATTGATGATGTCCCCCTCTTTGAGAACGGTCTCATCGGGCACTCCATGACAAATCACTTCATTCACACTTGTACAGACGGACTTTGGAAAGCCGTGGTAGTTGAGTGTGGCGGGTCTCGCATCATGCTCTAAGGTGTACTCGTGAACGAGTCGATCGATCTCGTTGGTGGTGATCCCTGGCTTTACAAACTCCCCGGCATACTTGAGGGTTCGGGCCGCCAACTGGCAGACCTCGCGCATAAGGATCACTTCTTCAGGAGTAAGAGGAGCAAGGATTCGACTCATAGGCTATATTTTGTATCAGAAGAGCGAGAGGGGCTCAACGTCTGACGGGAGTTAATTTCACTTTAAATGAAGAAGAACTTTGAGTCCGAGTGCTTTTTCGAGGCTGAAGGGCGTTTTTCCGAGTTTTTTTACCAGTGAGAGATTTTTTAGAAGGTTTGAGGTCTTGAGCCAACCTCACGCTGACGATTTCTCGTCTTTGGATCTCTTTTTCAAAATCTAAGTTCAGGGCCCAAACACTTTGCGAGAAGACGAAGGTCAGCATCAAGAAGGTCTGACTGCATTTCAACCAACCCATAGCATTCAACTCGTCCGCTCCTTTAAGCCTTGTATAAATCGCCGCTCCCAAGTTCTTCTCGAAGAGTCGGGCCCCTTATTAGATTTTTGTGATCACCATTCCTATTAGCAAAACTTATTCCGACTGAAAAAGGTCAAAGATTTCAAGCAAGGCATTGAAAGCCAAGGGAAATTCCGAAGCTTTCGGAAAGACTAAAGGGCTAAAGTTTTAAACACCCCTGAAGGATTTTCAGTCAAATTCTCGGAGAGAATGGCGGCTCTCAGAAGAAAGAATTCGTCGACATCTCCATCCAGTTTGCTTAACCTTTGAAAATGAAAAAACATCTCACTAAGGCCTTCATCTATTTTTCAGCCGGATCTCTCGGAGGACTTGCTAACTCTCTTTTGGTCTACGCTTTTGGTCTCTACGGCCTGAGCGCTTCAATGGGCGTGTCCATTGCTCCGTCCCTGACGCCAATCTGGCTTTATCCGAGAATAGTCTGGGGTGGAATTTGGGGAATGCTCTTTTTTCTTGTGAAAAACAAAAACACTGGAGTGCTTTCTAAGGCCTTCTTGGTCTCGCTTGGCCCGACCCTCGTTCAACTCTTCGTGATTTTTCCATTTAAGGCTCATAAAGGCTATCTAGGGCTTGAGTTAGGCGCACTGACACCGGCCCTGGTGGTTCTCTTCAATGTGGCATGGGGGCTTGTTGCTCTGTTGGCAATAAGGTCTGTAAAGAGCGCTTAGGCTGTTTGAAATGGCCAATCGAGATCGATGCCATCCAAAGGGTCGATCATCCCATTGGCAGGGCTTACTCAATAGAAAAAACGCAAAATAAAAAACCCAAGGCGTTTCGGCCTTGGGTTTTTTTTCACCAAATGTGAAAGATCTTTACGACAAGTGCTTGCTTACAAGCTTAGTCATTTCGAACATGCTCACTTGGTTTTTTCCGAAAACCTCTTTTAGCTTAGAATCAGCATTGATGTTTCTTCGGTTCTTTGCGTCTTGAAGGTTGTTCTTACGGATGTAAGCCCAAAGCTTCTTAACAACTTCTGTGCGAGGAATTGGCTTAGAACCAATAACTTCAGCAAGCTGATTACTTGGAGTCAAAGGCTTCATGAAAGCTGGGTTTGGCTTTCTCTTCGTCTTAGGCTTCGCTGCTTTTTTTGAAGCTTTCTTTGGAGCCGCTTTCTTGGAAGCTTTTTTAGGAGCTGCCTTTTTGCTCGCTTTTTTTGGAGCCGCTTTCTTAGAAGCTTTCTTTGAAGTCTTCTTCGCCGCTTTCTTGCTGGTCTTCTTAGCTACTTTTTTAGAAGCCTTCTTGCTGGTTTTCTTAGCTACTTTTTTAGAAGCTTTCTTTTTTGCTTTTTTAGCCATTTTAATACCCCTCCCTAAAAGGATTATTTGTTTTTCGTATCACTTACACACTCAGATGATACTTAAACGTAAACCTTTGTCCAAAGAAAAATTTGCCTAGCCTCATCTTTTTTTTCACTCCCCCCCTCTAAGATCTTCAAGTTCCCCCTCTGAAAACCCGAAAGAGAAAGTATGGAAGACTTGAATTTCAGAGACATTTTGAGGGAGAAAATCGGCTCCCAGAAGTCCGCAGGCAACCTGAACAAAGAGACTCAAAATCCTCTCCAGCAAAGCCTTTCAGAACTTTCTCCAGAGCTGCTTCGACTTCAGTTTCGCGCTCCGAAAACTTCGTCGATGAAGGCCTACCCGAAGGCAAGTTCAACCGGCGCCCCCCCTCAAAAAGCTCCTCTCGATGACCCCACCTTAGGGCCTAAAAAAACTTTTGAAACCCGAGTCAAAAAAGACGATTTGGACCAAGTTGGGACGGCTAAGTGGGCTCGATTTGAGCAAATGGTTGGTAAAAACTTTGAAAATTCGCTCAGCGAAGAGCAAGTTTTAAGAGTTTTCAGATTGCACATGAAGCAAAATCACCCGGACTTGGCTGGCGCGAATTCCATTTTTTTAGACTTCGCATTGATGGTTAAGATTAAAAATGAACTGGTCCAAGTTCTGAAAGCGGCAAAACTCAAGGCAAAAAAAGACCCCTTCCTTCCCTAAACACGAAAGAGGTTTGGCAAGGCTCCTCAAAGAGCCCCGTCTATGACCCCATAAAAGAAATAGAGAAGGGTCTATCTGCGCAAAATTTTGCGCCGGGGAGTGGCTTTGCCCCCTATTGAAGGTGACGGTATTTGATTCGCTTTGGCTGCAAAGTGTCCACGCCCAACCGCTTTTTATAATCCTCCTCATATTCAGAGTAATTCCCTATGAACCACTCGACATGAGAGTCTCCTTCAAAGGCTAGGATGTGGGTGCAAATTCTATCTAAGAACCAACGATCATGGGAGATGACCATAGCGTTGCCACCGAACTCCAATAAAGCCTCCTCTAAGGCCCGCATGGTGTTCACATCCAGATCGTTGGTGGGTTCATCGAGAAGAAGAAGGTTGGCGCCCTCTTGGAGCATTTTAGCCAAGTAAAGACGATTGCGCTCTCCACCGGAAAGCACTCCAATCTTTTTCTGCTGAGACTCCCCAGAAAAGTTAAACCAGGAAGCGTAAGCTCTCGAAGACACTTCTCGACCACCAAGAGGAATCATGTCTTCGCCTTTAGAGATCTCCTCCCAGACGGTCTTGTTTGGATCCAAGCCTTTTCTCGCTTGGTCAACGTAAGCTAGCTTAACGGTCTCTCCGACCTTGAAACTTCCAGCGTCGGGCTTCTCTTGACCTGTGATCATTCTAAAAAGAGTGGTTTTCCCCGCTCCATTTGGACCAACGATTCCAACGATGGCCCCTTTTGGCATGGTGAAGTTCAAATTTTCATAAAGGAGCTTTCCATCATAAGACTTCGCCACATCTTTGGCTTCAATCACCACATCGCCCAATCGAGGCCCAGGCGGAATATAAATTTGAAGCTCTTGAAGTTTTTCTTGAGTCGGTTCCTTGATCAAGTTCTCGTAGGCAGAAAGTCTCGCCTTAGACTTAGACTGTCTCGCTCGAGGCGACTGCCGAACCCACTCAAGCTCTCTTTCTAGAGTTCGGTTTCTCTTCTGATCTGACTTTTGCTCTTGAGAAAGCCGCTTTTCTTTTTGCTCCAGCCAGGAGGAGTAATTTCCTTTCCAAGGGATGCCCTCTCCGCGATCCAATTCTAAAATCCATCCAGCCACATTGTCTAAAAAGTAGCGATCATGGGTGACTGCGATAACAGTTCCTGGAAACTTCGCCAAAAAATGTTCAAGCCACGCGACAGACTCAGCATCCAAATGGTTCGTTGGCTCATCGAGAAGCAGAATATCTGGCTCACTGAGAAGAAGGCGGGTCAGAGCCACGCGCCGTGCCTCTCCACCAGACAGGTTCGTCACAGGCAAATCGCCGTCCGGGCAACGAAGAGCATCCATCGCCTGCTCCACTTTTTGATCCACACTCCAACCATCTTTGGCCTCAATCTGCTCCTGAATCTTCCCTTGCTTTTCAATCAGGGAGTCCATTTTCTCTGGAGTGATCTCTGGATCACACATCTCTTCAGAAATTTTTTGGAAGGACTGAAGCAGTTCATTGATCTCGCCCAATCCCTCCATCACGTTTTCTTTGACTGTTTTTTCTGGATTCAATCTTGGATTTTGCTCAAGATAACCCACTTTGAATTCTCTAGCGGGAAAGGCTTCCCCTAAGAACTCTTGGTCAACACCCGCCATAATATTAAGCAAGGAAGATTTTCCCGCGCCGTTCAATCCAAGAACACCAATTTTTGCGCCGTAAAAATAAGAGAGGTAGATATCTTTTAAAACGTATTTGTTTGGCGGATAAACTTTGCTCACGCCCTTCATTGTGTAGATGATATCTTGAGACATATTGGCTCCTTTGAGTTGAAAAGCTCACTATAATGATGCTTTCAAACTTGTCAAAGGGGGGATTCTTTCCTTAAGCTTATTGCTTGATGAAAAAGAGCCACAGCACAAAACGCCTGAGCAACCTTTGCACCGAGCTGAAAGCCCGCCTGGACGCCCTCGATGATATGGAGCAAAAAGCCGCTAAAAAAGAGGCGCAGAACCCAGGGCTCAACAGAAAACGCCTTTTTAAAGAGCTTAAAGAGAAGCTGGAGACCGTCTCTTAAATCCTTCAAGATATTTAATTCCTTTTTTATTTCGGGGCGCCCATCCTTGGGCTCACCGCTTTCGCCGTCCTGGCTCGCGGAGCCCGAAATAAAAAAGGAATTAAATATCTTGAAGGACCTCTCCGACTTAAGGATTCGGAAGTTCTCCATTCTCCGCTGAACCGGGTGTGACGAGAGCATAGGTCATTTGCCCCATGCAATTCGGTTGTTTTGATGGCAAGATTTAGGCTTAAAACGGAGATTTTTATGAGCTTCGCCCACCTTCACTTGATTTTGAACCATATTCCCCTCGTGGGAATTCCAATTGCGCTGCTATTTTATGTTCGCGGCCTAAACATTAAAAACAATTCCATGAAGCGCTTCTCCTCTTTTGTTTTATTTGCATTGGCCGCATTTGTGATTCCTGTCTTTTTAAGTGGAGATTATGCGGAAGACCAGGTTGAAATGTTGCCTGGCGTCCTTGAGGCCGCCATCGAGCTTCATGATGAAGCCGCAGAGGCTTCTTTAATCCTCTGTGTTCTGGCCGGGATAGCGGCTTTTTTAGACCTTTGGTTTCAAAGAAACCTTCGCTTTAAAAAGTGGACCTCCACTCTGCTCATATTATTGTCCTCAATAGCTATAGCCAGTCTTGGCTACACCGCAAGCCTTGGGGGCAAAATCCGACGGCCTGAGTTGCGCCAAGACCTGCCCCCCCCGAACACGGAGTGGCGAAAGTATGAGGATTCAAATGACTGAATCGTCCTTATCGAAGGGGGAGCGTCGGTTTTTAGCTGGTGTCCTCCTAGGAATCGTTCTGTTGGTCGTCGTTGATTTGGCCATGGACTACAAGGTCGGCGCTGATAAAGTTCACCTTCTGGTCGAGCTGGCCCTCGCATTGGCGGCATCGATTGGCTTTGTGTTGGTTGTTAAAGATTCATTTGAAAAAGAGAAGGCTCTGAATCAATCCCGTCTTCAAAATTTAGAAAAAGAAAAGGAAGCTGAGAAATGGCGGAAAGAGTCACTCAAGTATATTCATGGGCTCAGCCTGGCCATAGATAAACAGCTTGAAAGCTGGCAATTGACTCAAGCAGAAAAGGAGGTCGCCTTGCTCCTTCTCAAAGGCCTCTCACTCAAAGAAATTGCTGATGTTCGAAGCACCACTGAAAAAACAGCTCGGGCCCAATCCGGAGTGATCTATTCTAAATCGGGCTTAGCTGGACGTTCTGAACTCTCTGCATTTTTTCTTGAAGATCTCTTGCAGCCAAACTCAATCACCGAAAATTCAAAATAGGAATGGCTTCTCGACTCCTGGCATTATCCAGAAGCCCCCTCTAACAAGCCTCTGTTCGAGATGAGAGCCCGTGGGGCAAATGTCCAATAGATAAAATCCCTGGATCTGCCAAAAAGAAGAAAAACCAGGGAGTCCCGCATGAGATTTTATTTTATTGTCCTCATTCAATTGATCCTTCAGCCAGCCTTTGGGCAGCAAGCTCGGCCCGCACCAAATGTTTCTAGCTTCTGGAACTTTGTCGAAAGAGCCACACAAGACCACCCAAAGCTCCTAGCTAAGGATGCGGTGATCCGATCTGAATCGGCCCGCGCAAAAGATCTTGGCTGGCTGGAGGACCCTAGCATTGAATTGATCAAGACCGACAGAGTCTCTTCTGGACAAAGCTCCACAGTAGATCTCGTTGCCTTAAAGCAAAAACTTCCCTTCTGGAGTGAGCGATCTCGCCAACAAGAGGTTCAATTGGCCCTTGTTGAGGCCGCAAAACTCAGTAAGCAAGACACAAGTCGATCCATCAAAGCAGAGATCATCAGCCTGCTCTATGAGTATGCAAGAGCCCTTCAAGAACAGCATCACTTGAAAGAGCGCAGAGAGCGGCTTCGCCTTATTAAAACCTCACTCGTTCGAACCAAATCCAGCTCGCCCACTCAACAATTAGAACGTGACCTCATCGAGTCGGCCATCCTTTTGACGGAGCAACAATTTGATCTCATCGACTCCTCGGCTGCAGAACTTAGGAAGCGGCTCCTCAATCGAGGACTGCCTTCAAATTCGACCGTCTCGGTGAATTGGATCGATGCAAACACCTTTAAAGATTTTCAAACAAGCCTAAATGGAGTGAATCTCAAACCCAATCTGAAAACTGAAATTCATAGGGCTCTCGTCGATGCGGCCGAGAAAAATCGACTCGCAATGAGACCTCGACCAGAATTTGACCTCCTTTTACAAAGCGATCAAGAAAGGGGGGGCGCGAAAGAGCGGAATGTGTCGCTCGGTCTCAATATTAAAATTCCGATCAATTCTCTATTTGGAAATAAAAAAGACATCGGTCAATCTGAAGTTGAAAGATCGAAATCGGAGCTTCACTTTCAGGAGCAACTCTCAAATCTGGAGAGGGATTACCTCAAGGAGGAAATCAAACTCGTTGAAAAATCTCTTTCTCGGTTTGAAATTTCAAAAATTTCAAAAATTGAAAAGGTGGTCTCCAAGGCTGAAAAAGACGTGAGGAGGGGCTGGATCTCCATCGCACAATTGCTCGAGCTCGAACGTCAGATGCACTCTCAAATCGAGGCCACCTTTGATGCTCAAATCAAAGCCGTCGAACTCATCAACCGATCTTGCGAAATCTTTAATTGCGAAGCCCGATCCTTCCTAGGAGGTCAACTGTGAACTCACTTATTTCTTGGTGTCTTAATAATAGATACACGGTCCTAACAGGTCTCTTGGTCTTTTGCGGGCTAGGGCTCTACGCATTGAGCACCGTACCGATCGACGCCGTCCCAGACATCACAAACACTCAAGTCATGGTGAATGTGAAGACTGGCTCCTTGAGCCCGGAGCAAATCGAAAGACAAGTCACCTACCCCATCGAACTGGAACTCAACGGTATACCTGGTATCCAAGAAACAAGGTCCCTTTCAAAATATGGCCTTTCTCAGGTGATTGTTGTTTTTGAAAACTCAGTGGATATCTATTGGGCGAGATCGCAAATCTTTGAACGCCTCAGCGCCGTGGACCTTCCAAATAAAATTCGACCTGAGTTGGCTCCGATCACTACGGGGCTTGGAGAAGTGGTCATGTACACTGTTGAGGCAAAAGACAACAGTCCTCTTCAAAAGCTCCCAGAAATGCAACGCCTCATTCGATTGAGAGAGATACAAGAGCGAATCATTCGTCCTGAACTTCGAAGGATATCTGGAGTGGCGGACGTGGACACCAATGGTGGATTTCGCAAGGAAGTTCATATCAACTTCTTCCCCGATAAGCTTCGTGCTCAAGGATTAAGTCTTCTTGAGATGAAGAAACTTGTGGAAAACATCGGTCGAAACGTCGGCGGTGGCTACATTCAGGAAAAAGGCAATCAACTGATTATCGGAGTGACCGGTGAGCTCAATAACCTAAAAGAAGTCGAGCAGTTTCCACTGAAGGTCAATTTCAATGGACGAAGAATCAATATCTCTGATGTGGCGGAAGTCCGGATCGAATCCGGCCTTCGCGTTGGTGCGGCAACATCAAAAGGATCCGAAGCTGTTTTAGGAACCGTTCTCATGCGCTCCGGAGCCAATAGCCGGTTGGTGGCTCTGAACTCTGTTCAAAGACTTGAAGGTCTTGAACTTCCAGACTCCGTCGAGGCGAAGGTGCACTACTCTCGCTCTTTTTTGGTCGACACAACCATCAAGACAGTGACAAAAAGTCTACTTGAAGGGGCCGCGCTCGTCATTCTGGTCTTGATACTACTTGTCGGGGATCTGCGCTCGTCTCTTCTCGTGGCGGCCATCATCCCCATCTCGCTCCTTGGTGCTTTTATCGGGATGAAGCTCACCGGCGTTTCTGCAAATTTAATGAGCTTAGGCGCCATTGACTTTGGACTCATCGTGGATGGAGCCGTCGTCATGGTTGAAAACATCGTCCGAAGAGCAGGGGATAAGGAAGCTCTTAAAGAGGGGCGCCTGTCCTTCTTCTTAAAGTCTTCTCTTGAAGTGATTCGGCCTGTTCTTTTTGGAGTTTTGATTATCATGCTGGTCTACCTTCCGATTCTCTTTCTTTCTGGAACGGAAGGAAAAATGTTTCGACCAATGGCGATCACCGTCCTCTTCGCCCTTTTATCAAGCCTCATACTTACCATCCTCGTCATTCCCGTTCTTGCATCGCTAGTTCTCAAAGTGGATCATGCCCACAAAACACCCTGGATCTTTCGAAAGCTGGAGATCCTCTATAAGGTCACTTTGGAAAATGCTTTTCCAAGAAAATGGTTCGTCTTCGCAGGCACCGGAGCTCTATTTGGCTTGAGCGCATGGCTGCTCCTTTTTCAACTGGGGTCTGACTTCATCCCACAGCTTGATGAAGGTGATCTTGTCATTGGACTCGTTCGAGATCCATCACAAGGAATCACTGAGTCTCTCAGGCAGCAAAAAGAGGCCGAAAAGATCATCCAACAATTTCCAGAGGTAGAAACAGTCTTTTCAAGACTTGGAACTCCAGCGTCCGCAACGGACCCCATGGGGGTTAATTTTGCAGACACCTTTGTGATTCTAAAAAAAGACAAATCACATTGGCCTGTTCAAGCCTCGACAGGACAGGTGCGAACAAAGGCAGAGCTTTTTGAAAGCATAAAAGCAAAGATTGAGGAGTCTTTACCGGAACAAGATATTTCACGGACACAACCCATTGAAATGCGCTTCAACGAAATTCTCGAAGGCAGTCGTGCTGATGTGACCTTGCGCTTTTATGGACCAGATCTCGACACCCTTTCTGATTTGATTAACAAATCGAAAGAGGCCTTGCAGGGGCTTGAAGGGCTTCAAGATGCCCAGTTCGACTCTTTAACAGCACTCACCAAGAGCCAAGTTCTCGAAGTGGTCCCAAGAGCTGATGACCTCGCCGCATTTGCAGTAAATATGAATGATCTTAAGGATGGATTCTCCCTGGCCCTTGCCGGCGAAGAGGTTGGGGTCCTTTACGATTTTGATCGTTCGATTCCGATCATCCTTCACCTCAATGAGTCCTTAAGAGAAAATGAGAAAGAAATCGCCTCTCTCCCCATCGACACCACAATGGGAGGCATTGTTCCCATCAGCCAGGTTGCAAACCTGGTCAAATCAGATCGAGTCACAACCATTGCTAGAAGTTGGGGAGAGCGCTACTCGGCTCTTTCTCTCTTTGTAAAGGATCGCGACATTGATTCCTTTGTCAAAGAAGCTCAGGAGATTATCACAAACAAAGTCCCACTCCCAGCCGGCTATAAAACCTATTGGGGCGGTCAGTTTAGAAACATGGCTGAGGCTCGGGCGAGGTTCGCCATTCTTATTCCTGTGATGCTTGCGCTGATTCTCTTTCTTCTTTACAAAAACTTTTCTTCTCTCAAGGAAGCCCTTATTGTCTTCGGTGCCGTGCCACTGGCCATGGTCGGCGGTGTCTACTCCCTCTACATTAGGGATTTCAGCATCACTGTGCCGGCAATCATTGGTTTCATTGCCCTCGCAGGAATCGCTGTGTTGAATGGTGTGGTGATGATCACCTTCATCTCCGAACTTCGCAGAGAGGGACTGGATCTGAGAGAGGCTGTCATTCGCGGGGCGCGAATTAGACTTCGTCCCGTACTTATGACAGCCTTGGTGGCGGCCCTTGGTTTTCTGCCGATGGCCCTCAACACCGGAATGGGATCAGAAGTTCAACGCCCATTGGCCACCGTAGTTATCGGCGGCTTGGTCAGCGCCACTCTTCTCACCTTGGTGTTGATGCCACTCGCTTATGACCTCTTCTGCGGAGGTTCGTCAAAAAAATAGATCTAAGACAAGTGGGGTCCATATCTTTGAATAAGTGAGAGAATATCCAATCGACCTAGGCTCTAAATGGTGAAACGCTTTGCCAAAAAGTGAATAGAGATGGTCGACCCCACATCAGAGCCAATTTGACCCTATAAATTTAAACCAGTTCTCATTTGACACCACTCTTTTGGCGTAAGCGAGTCCTAGTTTTGAGTTGAAAGGTGAAGAGCCGCTGGCACGACCCTTGTAATATTTAACCCCATCAATTCAAACCGGGGGGAAATAAAATGAATAAAGTATTGTGGTTCGGAGCCTTAGCACTCTCTTGGTGTCTATTTGCTACAAATGGACACGCAGATTCCTGGAGAGGAGGAAATTTAGGGTGGAACAGCAGTGTGAGCTGCAGTGCCACTGATCGCGGCTGGGAGGAGCATTTTGGCGGACACAGCACCTGTGGTGAATGCTTGCAACATCACGGTCAGTGCATCGAACGCTGTTCAGAAACCTATTTCAGTTGTGAAGTTCAAGATGCCCGAGGAAATCTATTCTATGGGGAGGGAGCCTCAAGACAAATGGCCCAAAGAGATGCTCGTAGAGAATGCCGCCGATATGGCAGAGGCTCATGCAGTTCAGCATCCTGCGAAAGAAGGAGTGAAGAGATCTCCAGAAGAAGCTGCCGCTAAGCTTTTATGAGGGGACTATTGGTTTTTAGGCAATAGTCCTCCCTTCTCCATTGATTCTAAGAATAATGAGCTGTGACGGTGCTCGAAAGAAGAACCTTCGACGACCAAGAATTCGAATTTCATCTTGCTTGATCCAAACAACCCCTTTTAGTATGAGCGAATGAAGGAACCTTCTTTTGTTTACCATTTCAAACCCAAGGGCATGGTCGGCAAGATCCTTTTTCCACTGAATGAATTGGGAAACAATCATCCCCAGGCTCACAGGGAACAGCTTAAAAAATACGAAGGTCGAGAGAGTCTCCTGAATAAAAAGATCCCTCTCTTAAATGGACTTTGGAATGACGTTCTTCATCTGTCCCCGATTAATCCACAAATTCTAGTCGACTTTTGGAGAGAGCAGAAATGGCTGGATTCACAGAAAAAAGACTTACCAAGGGAATTTTACAAAATCCCGGTGGAGGCACTGAATTCCGAATCAACAGTCTGCTATCAATCATCCAATGTAAACTTCAATAATCCGGACCCCTCACTTGAAAAATTCTGGAGATTCGATTCCAATCAGTTTGTGGAGCATAAACAAATAGAGCCCTTACAAATAAAAGTTTGGGAAGAGGATCACTCCGATGGCCGACCTTTTTATTGGTACAGCCACACTATGCATCTTCTCGCCAAACAATCCATCAACATTGAAAACGTCGAAGTCCATATTTGCAAATAGCCAAAACGGTCGCGTAAGAGAATCGTTCCCACTAATGGCTAGAAAAAAACATTTTACATTCAGAATCCAAAACTCTACGAGGATCAAAACTACAAAAACTCAACGCACCTACGCTACCAAAAGGTACGGCGCACCGATTTACTGTTGGTCTCGAATCAAAAAGGAGTTCTTTCATTTATTGAGGGCTCCGCGAGCCAGGAAGGCGAAAGCGGTGAGTCCAAGGAAGGACGCCCCTCAATAAATGAAAGAACTCCCTTTTGAGTCGAAGCTTGGGTTTCTATTCTATAGGCAACTTCCGAGCCGTAGAGGCAAAGCGGCCCCTTCTTCGCACACATTCAAAGAAGATTAGACTTAAGACTCTTTTCTATGGGCACATTCGGGGGATTTGAAATCTTTAGGATCCATATTCGAAAATTCATCCTCGGTCAAAGCTCTGAGCGTGAGGGCATGAAGTCCAAGATCAAACTCCTCTTTAAGAGCTTCATTGACCTTTTGATGGCGCTGAACACGATTCAATCCTTCGAATTCTGATGACACGATCAAAACCTTAAAATGAGAGTCTTCTCCGCGAGAAAATCCATGGAGATGGCTTTCGTTTTCGACGAGGAGATCAACAGGTTTAAGCGTTTGAAGGGCATGAAAAATTCGACTTTCTCGGTTCATAGGCTCTCCAATTCCACGAAGTATCCAAAATGATCGCTCGGTGCAAATCCAGCCTCTTCCTCGAATCCGAGCATCTGCACTTTGGTTTTAAATCTGAGGTTTTTTGATTTGATCCAAATTTGATCGATTCTTCGTGCTGAGGCTTCGTGACGGCTCAGCAATTCTCCTAGGCGATCAGTGACTTTTTTAGAAAAACTCAAATCTTCAAACTTAACAGAGAGTGGAAACTTGGACTGAATCATATGATTGGCCGAATTTGCCGACGGATCAAAAGTAAAGGCCTCTTTCACTTCATCCTGGAGCGCAAAGCTGTCTTTGTATCCAAAATCTTTTAAAAGTTGGCCCAACTCCCCATCGGGCCGAGCATTTAGGTCCCCACCTAAAATCACCATGGAATAACGAGAAGACAAGGACTCAATCACACCCATGAGGCGCTTCATTTCCATAAGGCGTCTTTGATTTCCTTTTTGTAAGCGGTCTAAAATTTCTGAAAGAACAGATGCATTCAGATCCAGCTGGGTGGCCTCTTTCTCAAGCTCTTCTTGCAAAGCCTCCGTCAGCTCTAAACCGTGGTGTAAATGAGTGTTCACCACAAGAACCCGACCCCAAACCGGATGAATGGTTTCCGTCAGCAAAGCATATCGCTCTTCTCTAAGTTGAAAGGAAAGCCAAGGAGAAACAAAGGACCGTCCTGCCCCACTGAGCTTAACACCCTTCACCCGTCTCATCTGAAGAGAGTCTTTAGAAAGACTTAGTAGGCCAGAATTCAAATCCCCAGGAAGCCCAAGGCCGAACACCTTCACTCCCACCAAATCGGATTGATAAAAAGTCTCCATACCCATGTGAGCCTGAAGCTGATGCGCTCGATCGAGCAAAGGGTTCACCTCTTGAAAAAGCCCCAAATCGAAATTCAGACTTTTTAAAAGATCGAGCTGCATTTTGAGTCGAATTTTTCGTCGAGGCTCTGGCTCAAGAAATTCCATCGACAAAGGGCCCTTGGGAGCCAAGCCGTGCCATAAATTGTAGGTCAGAATTTTCATTTTTAAACGACTACTGTCGGTTGTGAACAAGGGATCGCTCTTGATCCTCAAACACCACCTGAATGGACGAACTTGTCAAAGCCGTCACAACACCCAAGCCAAATTTGGGATGCTCGATCACAGCCTCCACTTCGAAAGCTTTCTTCATGTTGTAAGGAGAAGCACCGTCTGGACTCGCTTTTTGAGTGAGCTCCTCCCACCGACCTTTGTGGTTTCCTGTTTTCTTTGATGTCTTCTTCTTTTTAGTGGCTGTAGCACTGGAAAGTTTTAAGGTGTTCTTTGTGTGACAGACTTCGCATTCCAACTTGGCCGACTTAGAGTTGGTGTGGGCCAGCACCACCTGGTATCTTTCCACCTCGCATTTTTTGCAGTGGTGGTAAACTTTTCGGGCGACAGGTGGAAGGGAATTCAATTCACTCAACTTAAGGCTCCTTTATCGTTTCACATAAATTTTTAAGGGATCTTTTAACGATTGTCTTCGTATTTCTGCAGAATTTAGAAAAAAACGCTGATTTTGACTCTCAATTCGAGTTTGGAGGGCGATCAGGCTCTCCTCATTATCAGGCTCCACCTGAAACCCAGCCTCCTCAAAAAGCGAATCAAAATTCGGGTCGTCTTCCTTCGTAAAAAATCTCCTCCACTCAAGAGCGTCCACATTGGCTCTATAGGTGAGAGTTTTTGCATAGGAATGCACCGGCGTGTAGGCGGTCAAAATTTCAAAAGCCCCATAATGGGTATGAAGCCTCACCGCCGGCGAGGTCCACTGAGTCATCCCACAGCATATCTCCACATTGGCGTACCAAAGCCCGAAGGCCTTTGTCAAAAAGCCAAGGCCGTAAAACCCACTCCCTCTTGGGAGAAGGGAATTGATCGAGCACAGGTTGTGAGCCACCCATTCCCGCTTTCCCATTGTGGGAATGATAATAAACAGCGATATGGGCACCCATTCACTCTCTGGCTTTGGCTGGAGAATATCTAAGATCTCTTTAGGGGCTTTACTCTTCTTAATCGCAAATCCCGCCACAAAACCAGGGACCACCGCGCAATCATAAAAGACCCAACGGGGCATGGCCATATTGCTCTCACTAAAGGCCTTCTCTTCAAATCTTAAGATTTGGTCGGCAAAATCCAGCTCCTTCATATGGAGCGGATTTTTGTAGATGGGCTTCATAGGAAACCAATCCAATTCAAATCGCCTTCCCGGCCCGTGAATTCGATTCTCCTGACGGACGAAGACGTAGGGGCGAATCGAATCTCCATGGAGCCAATCGAGCGCTGGGATTTTAGAAAGTTCACTAGAGATGTTCACTCAAATAGCCTATCACGTCTGCTGGGTCCTCATAGACCTGATACAATTGATCGAGAGGGCTAGATATCACCCCTTGCTCGACCATGATCTCGAGGGACTCCAAAAAGGGCCTCCAAAAACCCATAAAATTATAAAAAAGAACGGGCTTGCTACAATTTTTAGCACCCAAGGACTTCAAACAAAGAACTTCCAAGACTTCATCAAGGGTCCCTATTCCCCCTGGAAAAACCACGAAAGCTTCCGAAAGCTCAATGAGCTGTTCTTTTCTGTCTGACATTTTTGGAACAAGGACCTTCTTAGTGAGCCCCGGCTGCACCACCTCATTAAGTAGATCAATTTCAGGAAGAACTCCGGTGAGGTGCCCCCCTTTCGAAAGGACCCCTCTGGCCAAAGCTCCCATGGAGCCACAATTGGCTCCTCCGTAAACCACTGGAAAGCCTTGCGCCGCTAAAAGAGCGCCGAACTGAAAAGCTTCCTCTTTTAAGCTTGCGGACACCCGATCACTCGAACTTAAAAAAACGCCAACAGGCCCCTTCATAAAAAAATCATTCCTTTGGACCAATCATCTCTTCCGGGCGCACGGCTTGTTCAAAGGCCTTCTCGTCCATCAGTCCAAGGCGAGCAGCCTCTTCCTTCAGAGTGGTTCCTCTTTCAAAAGCCGACTTGGCAATTTTGGCCGCATTGTCATAACCGATGTGGGGATTCAAGGCGGTCACGAGCATCAATGAGTTTTCCAAGTGAGCTTTGATTTGCTTCTCGTTCGCTAGGGTTCCCTCTACGCAGTGAAGCTGAAAGCTCTCGCAAGCATCCCCAAGAAGACGGAGGCTATTTAAAACGTTGAACACGATCAGTGGCTTAAAGACATTCAACTCGAAATGGCCAGTGGCTCCACCCATAGCAACGGCCATATCGTTTCCAATCACTTGAGCACAGACCATTGTTAAAGCTTCACTTTGAGTGGGGTTCACCTTCCCAGGCATGATCGAACTGCCCGGCTCATTGGCCGGCAATTGAAGTTCGCCAATTCCACATCGCGGACCACTTCCAAGCATTCGAAAGTCATTGCCGATCTTCATAAGACTACAAGCAAGAGTTTTCAAGGTTCCCGACATCTGCACCAAAGCATCATGAGCGGCCAAAGCTTCAAACTTATTAGGTGCCGAGCGAAACGGAAGCTTTGTCTCCTGAGCAATAAACTCGGCCGCCAGGTTTGCAAACTTCGGATGAGTGTTGAGGCCTGTACCCACAGCAGTGCCCCCAAGAGCGAGGTCGTACACCAGCTCACAGGCCTGCTCGACGCGCTTCACTCCGTTTTCCAGTTGCATGGCGTAGCCGGAAAACTCTTGCCCTAAGGTCAACGGGGTCGCGTCCATCAAGTGGGTTCGCCCAATTTTCACAATGCTATCGAATTCTTTTTGTTTCTTCTGGATGGCCGCTTTTAAGTTTTTTAGCTTTGGAAGGAGGTGGTGTTGGGTTTGCTCTGCAACGGCAATGTGCATGGCTGTTGGGAAAGTGTCGTTTGAACTTTGAGCCTTGTTGACGTCATCATTAGGATGAATGGATTTATCTCCAATGGTGCCGCCATTGATCTGAATGGCACGATTGGCGATCACCTCATTGGAATTCATATTGGTCTGAGTCCCACTTCCCGTTTGCCACACAACCAAAGGAAATTCCGCATCCCACTTTCCCTCCATTACTTCTGTGGCAGCGGATTGGATGGCTTTAGATTTTTCAGCAGACAAAAGCCCCAAATTTTCGTTGGCTTTCGCGGCCGATTTTTTAAGAATGCCAAGGGCTCGAATCATTTCTCTTGGAAAGTGATCCTTACCAATTTTGAAGTTTTCGATGGAGCGTTGGGTTTGAGCCCCCCACAATCTCTCTTTAGGGACCTTCATTTCCCCCATACTGTCTTTCTCGATGCGAAAATCCATAGATCTCTCCTAAAAAATTAAGTTTTTACCCTTGGAAGGAATGGGCTCATCATATAGAGTGCCTGGCATGAAGTCACCCCGATACTGGCTGATGAAATCAGAGCCCGATGCCTTTTCTATAGACGATCTGAAGTCCCAGAAGACCTCTCTATGGGACGGTGTTCGAAACTATCAGGCTCGCAATTTTATGATGAATGATATGAGAAAAGGCGATTTGGTTTTGTTCTACCACTCCAATGCAAAGCCTCCTGGCGTCGCCGGTCTGGCGACCGTCTCTAAGGAGGCTGTTCCAGATCCAACAGCTCAAGATAAAAAGTCGGAATATTATGATGCAAAGGCGGCCCCAGAAAAACCCATTTGGTTTTGTGTCGAAGTGAAGTTCAAATCCAAATTCAAAGAGTTGGTCCCTCTGGATGAGCTGAAAAAGCATAAGGCCTTGACAGAAATGTTGGTCTTAAAAAAGGGGCAGCGCTTAAGCATTCAGCCTGTGACAGAGAAAGAATTTCAATACATTCTAGAGCTTGGTCAAGGCTAGTGGGCCTTCCAAGAATCCTTCCTCTTAAGGACCTAAATTTTTCTCGGGCCGTTCCAGCGTCTAAGATAATAAAACTTTCTTTCAATCCTTTTTCAAGAAGCTCGTAAAAGAAGATGTTTATTCAAGTGGCCCCCATGGAGGGCGTTGTTGACTTTCAAGTTCGCAAGCGATTGACAAACATCGGTGGCATAGATCGAACCGTCACGGAGTTCATTCGAGTCACAAATCAACTTCAGCCCGCCAAAGTCTTTTTAAAATATGCTCCGGAGCTTGCATCGAACAGTCTGACCGATTCCGGAACTCCCGTCTTTGTTCAGCTTCTAGGAAGTGATCCCAGCGCTCTGTTAGAGAATGCTCATATGGCCATGGAGTTAGGAGCAAAAGGCGTGGACTTAAACTTTGGCTGTCCGGCAAAGACCGTGAATCGACATGACGGTGGAGCCACATTGCTTAAAAATCCCGAGAGAATTTTTAATGTGGTGAGCCGACTGAGATCATCCCTCCCCCCTGAGTTTCCTGTGACTGCGAAAGTTCGTTTAGGCTTTTCCGATAAAGAGCTTCATAAGGATATCGCTCAAGCCGTTGATAGTGGAGGCGCAAATCAATTGGTGGTTCACGCGCGCACTCGCAATGAAGGCTATCGACCTCCGGCTCACTGGGAGTATATTGGTTTTATGAATGATGCGGTTAAGAGAGTGCCTGTGGTCGCCAATGGCGATTTATGGAGTCTGGAAGATTACAAAAAATGTGTTGAGGTGTCAGGAGTTCGGGATGTGGCGCTTGGTCGAAGTTTGGTCTCTAGACCGGACCTGGCTCTCATCCTCAAAGCATACATTGCTGGACGTGAATACACTCCCCTTCCCTGGTCTGAGATTTTTAAGATCTACCTCTATCCTCTTTTTGAGAGCTACATGGAGCAATCCGCGGCTCTCGCCACCGGCCGACTCAAGCAGGCCCTGAAGGCTCTTTCTCGCAATTACCCAGAGGCCCAGTCCCTTTTTGATCAAATTCGAAGAGAGACCAATGGAATCACCATTCAAAGAGAGTTGCTCCACCGTCACCGCTTGACGAGTGAAGCGATCCACACCAATGTAGCTAGGGTCACCTAAAAAGGAGTTTTTATGTCTAGAGTTAAAGTTTACACCACGTCCTTCTGTCCCTTCTGCGTGCGCGCAAAGCAACTTCTTAGCTCGAAAGGCATTGCCTTTGAGGAGATCAATCTGGACGGAAAAGAAGACGAGCTCAAGGCTCTTAAAGATCGCACCGGATGGAGAACAGTTCCTCAAATCTTTATTGACGACGAATTGGTCGGAGGCTTCACCGAACTGGCCGAAAAAGACTCTAAAGGCGAACTCACTGGACTTTAATCAAAAACAGCCAGGCACCCAATCCGTCTAAAGCGCGTCACGCGTGAACAAATGTCCAAGCAGGGCCTTAAAAAATATCGCTCCTTCGACTGGATTGGATGCCGGAGACCCAATGGTTTAGACCTATGTTGAGGTTTATAAAGTCCATGAGACTTTCACCCTTCGCCTACCTTACAATGAAGATCTCCCTGGAGGTTTTAAGTGAAACACATCATCTTGCCTATGATTTTGTCCATCTTCTTCTCTAAAAGTGTCTCTGCAAATAATGTCTTTAACCTATTCAAAAAGCCGAGCCCCACACTTTATAAAACGATCATGGAATTTGAACCCAACTCCTGCGGAGCCGGAACCTGTGCCGTAGAGCTAAAAGATTTGAAATGTGATTGGGTTGGAAAACATCAGCTTAAGAGCCCAAAGTGCAACTACATTGACGGCAAAAACATCTTGCAAAATATCAGCGGTCAGCGTGCGAAAAATCTTATAAGAGATCTTAGGCGAGTGAGCAAAACTCAAATCCATTGCGAGCAGAGCGATTCCTGCGAATTTCTGGATCCTCAGCATGTTCTCTGCAAAGGACCCAACGAAAAGGGCTCGTCGGATGTCAATTGCACCGTCAATGGTCTCAGAACAAAGTTGAAGAGCTCTATCCCCAAAAAAAACTTCATCGGGGGCCGTCCAGACGGTCACGGATCAAGATAGAGAAGAACTTGCAGGCTTTTAAAGCTTTTCTCAAAATTCCAAATGAGCTTTTTTAAAAGTGTCCGAAACCAAATCAAGTCTATCATGCGTCGTCGGCACATCATTTCCCAAGCTCCTCCTGGAGCCTTAACTTGCTAAGGAAGTATACCCGTCCTTGAACCTCATCTGGTGTCTCAGACTTACTGAGGGGGTGAGGCCTTTGGGTTGCGAAATTTATATCCATACCCGAGATGGAGCTGTTTTAGGACCATCTCAATCTGATCAGGATGTATGAACCTTACTGTGAAAACATGCTCTCCAATTTTTGATGACGGCCCCACATTGCTTTCAAACTCAATGTAATTTTCCTCATGTCCAACGATTTCTAATCCATAGGGAGCGAACTCTTTGGCGATCTTTTCCGCTCTTTCCAACTGTGCTTCTTGTCGCTGGTACTTGTAGGTCTTGTGATGCCTGATATAGAGAGGAACGATGACCTCGAGTTGAACTTCATTGACTCTTCCAAGATAAAGATTCTCCAACGAGGTGGCTGTGTCCCTAGGGACCATTCCCGACTCCACATACCCAGCAAAACCTTGTTGAATAGGATTTGAAATTTTGTCTTCAACTCCATTTGTGACGTAAGTCACAACATCCTGTTCTCCTTTGAACAGGCTCATGATCAAGTCGTATTGACCCTCGTTTACGAGCTTCACCTCAAGTTTAGCTTTTGTCTTAGACTCTTTGGGCAGCGACGTTCTAATTTGTTCCCAATCTTTTCTATTCAAAATCTGAATGCCATACCGATTGAGCTCCCCTGAGACCACGACATGTCTGACGGACCCTTTAGGTCCAGAGGGAAGCCCCACTTCAATGCTGTATTCTGCAAAGCTCGTGTCGAAAGCGCTTGGCTTCCACACTCCATTGAGGGCCCAATCGCAAGGTGCGGCCCAAATTTGCGAACTGATGATCAAAGTGTATACAAAGACTGCAAATGAAGTCAGTTTTCCCATGGGCCCAGCTCCTTGTGAACAAAGCTGTTCAAAAGCCATGCCCAAAATGAGAAGACTCAAGTGCCCCATCTCCAAGCTCGCTGATCGAAGTCTGGAATCTTCACAAAGAATGGCTGAATAGATGGCGGAGGGCGCAACAATGACTGCCGCTCCGACAATAGAACTTGTCTTAAGTGCGAGTGGCCTTAGTCCAAATCGGTCTTCTCACCTGGAACTCTCTTGCTCCATCCTCCACGCACTGAGTGGCACTGCCTTTGCAAATGAGCTCACCTGTCTTTCAAAGGTCACATATTTAATAAGGAGTCCTTAAATGAACCTTTATTCTGCATTTTTTACAATCTCTACGTCCTTAATCGGAGTAACAATGGCCCCCAGCTCTATCGCTGCAATTGCAAATACAGACGCTTGCTTTGGCCAATTGAGCTCTGCTTCAATGAGCCAAAAAGAAAAGCCATTTTTATATACCAATCTCAGAGAGGCCCAAGCCAAAGGGAACTTTTCTGGAACCATTCGGTTTATCTCGAGGCTCGACGAATCGATTCGAAAAGGCAACTATCGTCGGAGCGATCTTCTAGATTTTAAAGATAGACTTTCTACAACGCAACAAATGGTCAGTCCTGTGCACAGATTCAGTATGGGATCTGCCCGAAATTTTGAACGAGAGTACCAATCTATAATGGATCGCCACCCTATCGATAAACAGGCTGTAATTAATTTTGTGAGCCGAGCTCTCGAAGGCCAACAAACCTCTTTTATTAAAGATCAAAAAGAGGTGCAGGCGATGGAATTCGGCGAGGTGGCGATCAATCAGGTTCTTAATTTTAGAGGAAAAAAGGCACAACTAAAAAATCGAATCTCAATGATGACAACTCCAGTCACTCAGAATCAATGGTTGGAACTGATGGGAAGCAACCCTTCTCATTTTTCAGAAGGACCCAACTCTCAAACCATTACTTTGAATAACGATTCGGTTGTGCTTCAGCCGAACAACCCTGTCGAAAATATCAGCTGGTGGTCAGCGCTAGTATTTGCAAATCGGCTTTCAGAAAAATATGGCCTAACTCCAGTCTATGACTTGAGTCAGGTGAAATTTCAAAAAGGAACAACTGCTGAAAATGGAACTCTCGTCGCCATCAGTGGGATTTTAAATATCAATGCGCCAAAGGAGGACTACCTAAAGGCTGAAGGTTTTCGTCTCCCAGCTGAGATCGAACAAGTCTATTTTCAGGAAAAACTTTGGAATGAGGTGAGTAAGAACCTATTGGCTCAAGGAATGAAGGTCAACGACAGCTGGAAGCAGGACGACTTGGCACTTGAAGACGCATTACTAGATCGAGCCTGGCTCGAAAGCAATTCGGGCCGCATGACCCAACCGGTTGCTCAACTTAAGCCCCTCACCCTTGGCGGAACCAAGTACTTTGACCTCGCGGGAAATGTTTCTGAAATGGCTTGGGACGCGAAGTTCTCAAACCTCCTTGGTGAGATCAATCCCGTCGATAGTGATCCCTTTGGAAGTCACATTGTCTCCGGCGGAAGCGTGGAGGTCTCTGAAAACGCTTTGGGAAGCGGACATGTCGCAGATATAAGAAATCGAACCATCGGGTTTCGATTGGTTCGAACCCTAAGATAAGAGTGGATCTGTGGGCCAAAAAGCTTTGGGTGGCTCTTTTTGGCCCCGATTGTGCAAATTCACAATGAAAGTTTGCGCAACCAAAATAGAGGATGAATGTGAGCCACTCCAAAATGAATTCCATTAGGACAATTGTCACCTTGATGACGTTTTTTGTCTCTTTAGCGAGCTCGATGGCCATCTGGGCGGAAGGGCCATCTGATGAGATGAAGACCGCAAAGGACCTCACTGCCGAGCGCATCCTTCGTCTTGCGCCTTCAGAGAATTACCAGATCTTGGGCCTCTCAGAGCAAGATCTTAAGCCTCTCACTAATCCGGATTTTAAGCTTGCAATAAAAAGGGCCTATTTAAATCGTATAAAAACCTATCATCCAGACAAGAATGCTCATCCCAAAATCGAGGAAATCTCTAAAAAGATAAATGGCGCAAAAGATGTTTTATTGAAAGAGGCCGAAACACGAAAAGATCCAACCCTAGCGACTCAAAAAGAGGCGCCGGCAAGATCGCGCACTCAACCTCAAGCGAAGAATTCGCCAGATCCAAGCCCTAAGTCCTACTTAAATGACCTGTTGGATGAGCTTTTTAAAAATTCAAAGCCCTTTGAATCTGCGAATGAAACTTCGGAAAACAGGAAAAAATTTATTGAAAAAATGAGATCCATACTCACAGGAAACTATGATGATCAACGAGAGGCCTATGGTCGGGTGAGTGAGTTCCTAAAAGTGACAAGAAGTTACGAGAGTGCGATGAGACCAACGGACTCAGATTGGATCAGCGCATGGAGAGAGATCTTCAACTACAAAAAAGGACTCAACCCACACCATCTTAAATTCACTCCAAGTGAATATGTCTTTCTCTCTCTTTCACTCTTTTTAGTGAAAGACCAGGTCTTAAGTGATCGCGTCAAATTGGATATCGCTACACTTGTCTATGGCATCGCTCATTACAATCTGATCGGATCAAGCTACTACAAAGCCCTTGAAGATATGGAATCTCTTTTGAATGAGATTTTCGACCAATCCTCAGAGTCGATTCAGAGATCATGGAAAAAGAATAAAGAAGGGGTTCTTCGAGTCAAATGCGAAAGAATGCTCTTTTCTCTAAAAAAGTCTACGAACCGAATGCTCACAGCTGTGTACAGACCTTCATTTTTTGATTCTTACTCAGAACGACTCCCATGGGTCTAGGGAGACTCGAAGACTCTCTATTCTTTAGGGGAGCGCTGCTCGTTCTTCTTGTTTGGTTCTATGGAGGCCCATCTTCTGCTTCACCGATGGAAAATCAACGAGGGCCGTATATCGAGTCTGTCTATGCGAGCCTTCCTCAAATGCTTCATTTTATTGGAACCTCAAAAAATATTGGACCTGATGAGCTGAGCATCGACTATCTCGATCGCATTCAGGATCTACTAAACTCTGCCAATCCACCAAAACTAATTTTTGTGGACAACCCCTCTCAGTTCATTATTCCACCGGAACAAAAACCTAAGGCGATGAGATCTCCCT
>Ga0100403_1000742_pt1 | contig 31915 bp, 43 predicted proteins | sample CryGeymet201501t_FD_83663 | JGI IMG/M metagenome (GOLD analysis project Ga0100403, IMG submission 83663) | Groundwater microbial communities from Crystal Geyser aquifers in Utah, USA - Crystal Geyser metaG 2015-01t | ecosystem: Environmental > Aquatic > Deep subsurface > Groundwater | place... | reverse complement strand
TTGAGCCGTCCGCTACAAATGACAGGTCTGCAGGTGTACGACGCTGCATTGAATGCGGCCGACAGAGCTAAAGCGGGCACCGCAAACACTCCAGCGAGTCTGGTATGTTGGGCAGCTATCCCCTATCCCACCGTCCAGACGCAAAACGCGGCTAGTTCCGGTGATGTAGATATGTACCTGCGGTATCTGGACCTGTTAACCGGGAAAATGAGCGATAAGGTTGTCTATGCAGATTATCGGGAATACAACACGCTGTGGGCGTATAAGTCTGACCAGCCACCCAAAACAGAATATTACTCCCTGGGGGGGTTTGTTTCTGGCGTCGCTGACACGCCGGCGAACACCGCCTATGACGAGCGATTGTTAGAAATTCCGACATTCACGCAGAGGCTGGAATCTCCGCCGTTTGGCGCAGCGGTGGAAGAAGTTACAGGCGTAATATTAAATAACGCAGACGGGCAACTGGATTTTCTGCGGTGGGCAACCCTGGCCGATCAACAATTTACACTGCTGGTGGGTGACCCGGGATGGGACAGGGCGGATTTTCGGGCAGTTAAGGGGGTCATTCGTGGTGCGACGTTCGGCGTCGACACGGTTGCGTTATCGCTGGCTGGTTACACAGGCGCGATGAACGTGCCGATAAACCGCGTGCCGGAGCGTCCGGTAACGATAGGCACCAATAAATATATTTCTGCCGCCGACGGCTACAAGATGTCGCCAAAATCAAATGAAGCGACGTTACAAACTGTCTATGACAAGGGCGTGAGCGTCGGGTTTACTGATAACGGAGATCAGACGTTTACATTAGCCGCCGCCCCTGTTGGACAGGTAACGTATCAAACCTGGAGGGTGATCGGAGCCACAGAAGCGGACCAGGTAATTACCGCCAGCGGCGTGATGCGGGTGCTGTTGACCTCTTACGCGGCAATACCGGTTGCCGACCTGGACGCCTCTATTACAGATTCCTATCTAGCCGCGTGGCCGGGGGCCGGGGGGCGAGACCCAAACGATCCAAGGGGTGCAGACGCGGGGGCGCATGTTGACCCTGGGGATTCGGGCGACGTATTCCCGCTAGCCAACGACCTGGCGGTGGGCCTCTCCTGTATTTTGTATAGCAAAGGCGAAAAGCTGGCGTTGGATATCGTCGGCGGTGACCTGGTTACGCCGCCGTCAGTGGCCGCGTACCAGGGGGAGAGGGTTGCCCTGCGTCAACAGTTTTTGGCCCGGCGTACAGAGCGATCGGGAATTGGGTTTCAATCATTTAAAAACCGCACGCCGGATAACGACGTACTTGCGGGTACTACCGGACAAATCAATGACTTTAAGCGAGTCTATTTTTATAACGCCGAGTGGGGCGGAGCAGCCGTGGTTGGGAACCCGGATGATTTAGTGCCGTTTTTTGAGTTAGGTGACACGTTCGACGTGCCATCAAATAAAGAGTTCATAACCTCAGATGGAGCGCAAATCTATCTATTCAGTAACGCGACGGGGGTACAAATGCCCCGTGTCTGGCAGTTAGTGGGGTTTGACGCAAAAATTTACCGTGTAGAGCTTTCCTGGGTGCCGTGGGTTGTTTATCTGGGTGTAGAGGTATCAATTGAAGTTCCTGGCAGGGGATTTCCGATAAAGGGCTGGGTTGTTGGCAAGAGTGCCGGTGCCACCAATTACTTGGATGTGTGGACTGTTGCCTACTAATACAACGGTTACAGATTTGCAGTATTGGGATATGCGCCGCGCGGGCGAGACTGCTCCGGCTGCGCGGCTGGCGGACGGCAGTTGGCAATTCACCGAGCAAACCATTACGCAGCCCCGTAGCGATTTAGATATTTTGCGGCAATTAGCCCTGGAGCGCTGCCCGCCGGTCACGCTGTCTGCGCCCGTCGCTACGGCGCTAATTAAAAATGCCCTGGGTCAACCACTGACCGGAGGCGACACCGCCGCACTGGCCGCCGCGCTGGCAGATATGCAGCCCGCAAACAACACGGAGACCGCCATCAAAGCGGCAAAATCCGCTGACGCAATCAACACCGCCGCCGGAGGTAAATTGTGGCCAATTTGAGGTACATGGTGACCAACAAACTTGCCGACGTTTCGCTGGGCGCCAGCCCGGCGATGGTGACGACGCTGCCCCAGGCTAATTTGCTGGACGCCCGGCGGGCCTACGTTGCCCGCACCACCAGCACCGCCGCACAGGCCATTACCGGCGATTTTGCCGCCAACACCACGCTCGATTGCCTGCTGCTGTGGGCCCACAACCTGACCGACGCGGCTACCTGGCGGTTGCGGCTCTATTCAGCGGTCGCCCAGGGCGGAACGCTGTTGCTGGACGTTTCCGCCGCGACACTGCACAGCGCCGGCCTGTTTGACGACTGGCCCGCCAACCGACGATTTGGCATTAAGTATTTTGCCCAGCAGACGACGGTGCGCAGCTTTCAGCTCGATCTGACGGATTCTGCAAACCCGAACGGCTACATGCAACTAGGCGAGCTCTGGCTGGGGGAGTACACCGAGCTGGGGTTCAATTTTGAGTGGGGTGCGCAGATTGAGCACACCGACGGATCCACCTACGCGCGCACAGCCGGCGGTGGCGGGTATCGCGATAACGTGGCTACCGTGCCGTGGCGGGTCGCTAAACTGGCCCTGAACCACCTGGCCGACAGCGAGGCGGATCAGCTCGACGATATCAGCCGCAATAATCGCCGATTCTGGGCCGACCTTTACCCGGGCAACGCTAACGCAAAGCGGGCCCGCAACGGGGCGATGGTTGTCCAGAGCCGCAAAGGGATTCAGGTCTCCCGGCTCAAAACCCTGCGCGGCCAGGCGACGCTGACGCTGGAAGAGGACTAGGCCGCCAACTGGTCGATGAGCTGATCTACCCGGTCAACGCTGGGCGGGCCGTCTTGCTCGTGGCGGGCACATGCCTGCTCGACCAGGGCGATTAACTGCGCGGGGGTGACCTCTTGCTGGCGCTGCTGCAGGCGGCGCACCACTAGATCCATGCATGCCATCCAGTGATCGCTGGTGGGGGTGGCCGGGGCCGAGCGAGCGCGCTCTTCGGCCAGCAGCACGGACAGGGCCTGTTGCTGGCGGGTGTTGAGTCCTAGGGTGCCGTCTGACGAGGCAGCGTTGTTTGGGTAGTTTCCGGCAATTTCACCGACGGTCGTAGCCGGCTCATGACTCTCGGCACTAAAGCTGACCTCCAGCCGGTAACAAATCTCGGCATTCATGCTGCGACCAGTCAGCTGGGCGGCGCGCTTGACCCGCGCCCGGAGCGCCTCGGGCATGCGAATGCCTACCGGATTTTTATATTCAGCCATACAAGATCCTGCGGTTTGTTGCTGTTACTAATTTAACGACAGCCAAAATAATAAAAAAAAACGGTTGCATTGTCTGGTAACATTTTAGTAACTTGTTATCACTTTGATAACACATGAGGTTAAAAATGAAGTATCCGCAGGAGAACCCAGCCACCCCCGCTGATAAAGCCACGGTACTACGCTTGCCAGCAGACCTGTTAAAGAAACTGACCAGGGTTGCAGCCAACAACAACCGTTCCCGCAACGGTGAGATTGTTCGCCGGTTGGGGGAATCATTAGCAAACGACCAAACCCAAAAGGAGTCCGCCACCCCTGCTGATTAGAGATGTGCCCCGTTAGCGGCTGCAACCGCTGCCGGGGCTTCGCTTAGTTTTTTGGACACTTTCACGAAACAGCCCGCGTAGGCGCTGCCGGCCAAGCATAACCGGTGAGCCCCCGGGGGAACAATGAATTTAAGGGGGTCTCTCATGGGTGCTTTTGCTGACCTGCACAATCCGCTGACGGTGGCTAACCATGACCTGGTGCATGGTTTTATTGTCGGCCAGCGCCGGGGGGCCGCGCCACTGGCGGAGCGCCTGGGCATAGCGCCGGGCACTTTGAGTAACAAGGTTAACCCGGATAACGAAGCCCACTTGAGCCCGGAGGAGTGGGTGGCGGCGATGATTAACAGCGGCAACTTTGCGCCGCTGCGAATCGCCGCCCACCAGTGCCACCACGCGGCGGTGACGCTGCCGGATACCAGCCATTTGTCGGACATGGAACTGCTCACGGCCTGTCTGAACGCTACCCGCGAGTTTGGTGAGCTGGCGGAGCAGATTAACCTGGCGATTGACGATGGCATGGTCACCCGGGCGGAACTGAGGCGGGTGGAAAAGGCACTGATTGACGCCACCGCGGCGCAGTTTGAAGTGGTGGCCCGGCTGCGCAGCCTGGCCCCCGATGCCCCGGCGGATTGCCCGTGAGCGGCCGCAAACAGGCCGCCGCCCTGCCCCCCTCCCTGCGCGACAACTTGCGCCCCGGCGACGAGGTTTGCCTGCCGGCGGATCTGCTGGTTGAGCTGTTTGTTGACGACCTGCGGGTCGGCCTGATGCTGGGGCACGAGATTTTTGACCCGGCGGGAGACTGTGTCGCTCTAACTGAAGGAGAAACCGGCAATGAATGCTAATAACAATAATGTGTTTGCTCTATTCCCTCGCTCTGCCGCGGCCCAGCGGGAGACCCGGCGACCCGAGTTTGCCCGAAGGTGGATGCCTCTGGGGGTGCCGATGATGGTCGCCCCCGGGATCGCGGTGTTGCCTACCCGTGGTGGCGACGGGGAGTCTGCCTGGGTGGCTAACATCTACTTTCAGGCCGCGCAACTGCCGGCGCGGGCGGTGATTTATGGCGATGCGCTGGTGCTGCCGAAGTGCGACATCAGCCTGGCCTGCCGAGCGTTGGCCCCGAATGGCGACCTGCTGATGGAGTTCGCTTTTGGCGAGCTGCCGGGAGCGGCGGCGGAGCGCCAGCGGTGAGTGGCGCAGTGATTAACCGCTACCTGACCCGGGCGGAGGAAAAAACCCTGCTGGCCAGGGTCGGCCGGGACCGCGATGACCTGGCACAGCGGGACTATTACTGGATGGAGGCGCTGCGCAGCAGCGGCCTGCGTATTAACGCATTTGCGCAGCTGTCGGTGGGTGATGCCCAGCAGGCGCTGGCACAGCGCCACCTGTGCCCCCGCCCGGCCACCCAGAAACGCCATAAAACCCAGCAGATTCTGGTCACCCAGCGGCTGGACCGGGCGCTGCGGGGTTTGCTGCGGATCCATAAGCGCATGGCGGGCCCGCTGGACCCTGACGCCCCGCTGGTGCTGGGCCGCCGGGGCACCCGGTTAACCATCCGCAGCTATCAACTGAGGATGGCTTACTGGTGCCGCGAGGCGGGGCTGGCGGTGACTGCCAGCCCGCACTGGTGGCGGCATACGGTGGCGGTGCGGCTGCTGGAAACCAGCACCGCCCAACAGCCGCTGCTGGTGGTGCAACACGCCCTGAACCACGCCGACCTGCGCAGCACCGCCCACTATTTAAAACCCACCCGTGAACAGATTGCCCACGATATGGAGAGTGCTAACCGATGACTGTTTTACTGGATTTTCTCGTCACCCTGTTTGTCGGCCTGGGGTTGGGGTTGTTTGCGCTGAGCTGCTTCGTCGCGGGGTTCGTCTGGGGGGGCGTGGGCCTGGGGGCCATGCTAATGACCCAGCACTGGATGCCGGGCTGGGTGGACGACGTGCTGGAATCGATGCCGCTGGCACCGTCGGCACTGGTCGCTGGGGGGCTGGTGCTGTGCTGGCCCCTGGTGCTGGGGCTGTGCGGGCTGTGGCGCTTGTTTGCCGCCACTGTGCGAGAGTTTCGCGGTCCTGATCGCGGTCTGTGAATGCCCCATTTAAGAGGGTGCGGGCCAGTCAGCGCCGCATAAGGGCCAGTGAATTCCCCTACCCCGACGGGAAATGGCCAGTGGCGGTGGACCACGGAGAAACGGGGATTGCCGGAGTTCGTTGGCGCCGAGTGCGGCCGGGGAGTCATTTGGTTTTAGAGAGCCTGGAGCCGAAAGCCAAGCGAGTACTGTGGCGACTGCTGGGGCAGCTGGATCCGGCGCTGGCCGACGCCCTGACCGCCAGCAGACCACTAAAAGAGAGCCTGCAGGCGGCAGGATTCGCACCGCTGGAAACTCTGCTGCCGATGGACCACCCGGCGGTGAAGGCGCTGGTTGATGATTACGCCGACCGGGGGGCGCGGCTGAGCATGGTCCGCCGCCTGGCGCCGCCAGACATGAACGCCGCCCCAGTGAGCCCAACCCGAATAACCAATGGAGCCCAATATGATGAATTTAATCGCTGAAATCCCGCCGCCAACAACCGGGGAGCTTGTGTTTTTTTGGGACGAAGACACCGCCAGCGCAGGGAATGGTTTTTATGGACATTACCCGATTCCCGGATATTTTTTGAGCGACGAAGGCCAATGGACCGACTGGTTTTATGGAACCGCCATGGATACAGACGAATTTACCCACTGGATCCCTTCTGCCGAGAGGAAGGGATTTGTGGTTAAGCGCCCTGACAGTCACGGGGGGAGGTGAGCATGCAATACCACGCGCACATTGATATCAACGTGAACCGGATCAATTACGAGTTGCGCGAATTCGGCAGCGCTGTTGTTGGCGTCCCTTTCTCGGCGACCGAAGACGAGGTGGACCTGGCGATAAAGGTGCTGCGGAGCAAATACGATTCTGTCGACCTGGGCGCCGACGGCGACATCGTTGTTAACGGCTAGCTGGACATTTAATGACTAACTCGCAACAGGATTTACAGCAAATCAAGGCCCAGGTCGACATGCACGACCTGGCGGGGCGGCTGGGGTTGAACCGGGAAGGCAGCGGCAATTACCACGGGCCGTTTGGCAAGGGCAAAACGCCGTCGCTGAGTATTACGGCGGACGGCAAGTTTTTTACTGATTTTGCCGACGACGGCAACCCGGAGGCCCGCGGCGACTGTTTTGCCCTGGTGCAGTGGTGCGAGGGCTGCGATTTTAAGACCGCGCTGGCCAGGGTGCGGGACTGGTACGGCTTTACCCCGCCCCGCCCGGTGCGGGACACCCGCAGCAACGAGCCCGAGCAGAAACCCTCGCTGGCGGAGTTTGTCGCCCAGCGGGCGCGCAAAAACACGGCCCCGGCGCTGCGCTGGCTGATCGATGAACGCAAGATCTTGCCGGAGATTGCCGAGCAGGCGGTGGCCCGGGGGGCGGTAGGCTACGACGACTGGACCAATCCCAAACATGAAGCCGGGGAACCGCTGCACGGCGGGCCGGGGGCGGCTTTTGTGGTGCGCACGCTCAACCCCGGCCATGTGGCGGCGGTGGATTACCGGTATTTTGACCCGGCGCTGAATGGCGGGCTAAAAACCAAGACCATTGGCGAGAAGCACGGCTATGTGTGGACGGCTGACCCGGGCAAACTGACCCGCGCCCACACGGTAGCGGTGGTGGAGTCCCCCATTAACGCCCTGTCGGTGGACAGCCTGCAGCGCGGCGGCCTGGCCAGCGTGGCCAGCCGCGGGGTGAATGTGGCGGCGATTGACTGGGGTTTTCTGGCCGGTAAGCAGGTGATTATCTGCATGGACTACGACGCCCCGGACCGCAAGGGGCGCTGCGCCGGGCAGGAGACCGGCTGGACGCTGTATGAACTACTCACCGCGCTGAGCATACCGGCGCAGATTGTGGATCAGACCGACTGGTTTGATAACGGGTGGAACGACGTTAACGATATTTTGCAGGCCGGCGGGGTCGAGGCGCTGGGGCCGGCCCTGCGCAAGCTGGAGAAAAACGCGATATCGGGCCTGCCGGGCAGCCTGGCGGACCACCCGACCGGGCGCAACCGGGTGCGCCTGCCGAGCCATGACTATGCCCTTTACTGGAAATACAAGGTGGAGGCGGACTTTACCCGGCTGGTCAGTGTAAAAACCGGCCCCGATGGCGATGAAATTACCGTGCATGAAGACGTGGCCGGGTTTCGTATTGCGGCGCTGTCAAGGATTACGGTGGCGGGCACCACGGCGGCAATGACCGGCGAGGAGGACACCAGCCCCAGCGTGCTTTATGCGGCCACGGTGCAGATGCCGAGAATGCCCGGCGACCGGATGGAGCTGACCCGCCGGGTGGTGGACGACGGCAAGCTCTACAGTCTGAATTTTTGGGAGGAGTTCGGGCCGGTGTTTAAACCGATGGCGTTCAAACGGCTGTTGTCGATGCTGGAGCGCACCACCGGCCTGGGGGCGCGCAAGGCGGTTAATTTTGTCGGCGTGGCCTGGCAGGAAGGCAAGTTAACGGTGAGCGAGGGCAGTGACTGTTATTTTCGTGACCCCCGGCAGCAGTGCACTTATCACAATCTGACCTTTCCCCGGGGGCCGGTGAGCAGCGCCGCCGCGGTGGTGGACGCCTACGCCAGCACGTTTGCGGATTACGCCGCCCTGCGGCTGCTGGTCTGGTCGCTGGGGGCGCATTTAAAGGCGCTGCTGGGGTTCTGGCCGCACATGATTTTGCAGGCCGAAAAGGGGTCGGGCAAGACGGTGCTGCTCAAGCGCATGGAGCGCACCATGGCGCTGAAAATGCTCAGCGGCCAGAGCCTGCAGACGGAGTTCAGGCTGCTCACCTCGGTCAGCTACACCAGCCACCCGGTCGGCTGGGAGGAAATGAGCGCCCGCAGCAAAAAAGTGATGGCGTCGGCCGTGAGTCTGCTGCAGGAGTGCTACCAGTACAGCCCCACCTACCGCAACACGCAGATGCTGGATTTTTTGCAGTGCGCCCCGGTGCTGCTGGCGGGCGAGGACGTGCCGGTGGATAGCCTGCAACAGAAAACCGTGCAGGTGGATATTAGCCGCCGCAAGGGGCCGCTGATGCCCGAAGACCTGCCGATGTTCCCGGTGCGGGCGTGGTTGGATTTTATTACCAGGCTGGATAAGGCGACGGTGAAGGCGCGTTTTGACGCTAACCGGGCCGAATGTATCGCCGACAACCGCGCCGCAGCCGACGACGACGGCGCCAACCGCATGAGCGAAAACTATGCCGCGGTGCTCACCGCCGGGCAGCTGATGGCGGATTTTATGCAGGCGCCCTTTCCGCTGGCTGAGTTTGCCGCCAGCCTGAAAAAAGAGATGAACAGCCACATTGCCGCGACCACCGCCAGCCGCGAGGTCTGGGTGTGGATCATCGAGCGGCTGTTTGTAGAGATTGACGCCGGCAACTACAAGCTGCCGGTGAGCTTTGAAGAGGACTACACCCGCAAGGACAACGCCGGCGGCAGCAGGCCCTGCATTTTGCTGCGCACCAGCCATGTGATGGCCCACCTGCAGAGCAGCATGACCACTAAAGAGTGGTTCGACACCCTGCCAATCAAGAGCGATCGGGCGCTAAAAAAATCGCTGCGCCGGGCCGGGGTGATTTTTGACGAAGAGATCGAGCGCGTCGTTAAACGCGGGCGCATCAGCAACCTGGTGGCCCTGGACCTGGAACGCCTGGCCGAATACGGCCTGAGCGTGAGCCGACCGGAGCACCCCCACCATGAGAATGAGTTCTATTGACCCCACCGGCTGGGGCCGGTGCCTGGCCATCACCCTGGGGTGCGCCTTTGTGGTGTATGGCGGGGTTTATTGGCTGTTTTTTTAACTAAGGAGAAACCGATGAAATCAGTGAGATTAACCAGGGACCAGCCCGGGGCGCAGGCGTCGCCCCAATGACCACCGCCATCACCCGGCTGGATCTGTACATCGCCCTCACCGGTGGTGCGGCGATCTGGCTAACGCAGGATCCCGACCCCGATTTGGCCCGCTGGGCCTGCCTGGTGGGGCTGGCCAGCCAGCCGGGGTTTTTGCACCAGAACTGGCAGGCAAAACAGTGGGGCCAGCTCAGCCTGGCGATTTTTTACACCTACGCCTGGGCGCGTGGGGTCTGGGTTTTTTGGTTATGAGGGCAATTAAATGAACTACCGCCACCATCCGCAATTCGCCCTGCCGCTGAATAACGACCTGGTCGTGGATAATTTCTGCGGCGGCGGCGGCGCCAGCACGGGCATCGAGCAGGCCCTCGGTCGCCCGGTTGATTTGGCAATTAACCACAGCCCCGACGCCATCGACATACACACCGTCAACCATCCGGGGTCTCGCCATTTTTGCGAGTCGGTTTGGGATGTTGACCCGCGCGAAGCCTGCCAGGGCAGGCCGGTCTCTCTCGCCTGGTTTAGTCCAGACTGCAAGCATTTCAGCCGCGCCAAAGGCTCGAAACCGGTAGAAAAGAAAATACGCGGGCTAGCGTGGGTGGCCGTGCGCTGGGCAGCCACCGTGCGCCCACGGGTAATCATGCTCGAAAACGTCGAGGAATTTGAAACCTGGGGACCGCTAATCACTAACAACAACGGCGACCAGATACCCTGCCCCGATCGCAAAGGCACCACGTTTCAATCATTTGTCCGCCAACTGCAAGGGCACGGCTATTGCGTCGAGTTTAAATCGCTAGTCGCCGCCGATTACGGCGCCCCTACCAGTCGCAAACGACTATTTATGGTGGCCCGATGCGACGGCCAGCCCATTACCTGGCCAACCCCCACCCACGGCAAACCCGACCACCCGGCAGTAATTAACGGCCAACGAAAACCCTGGCGAACCGCTGCCGAGATTATCGACTGGTCAATCCCATGCCCCAGCATATTCGACCGCAAACGGCCGCTGGCCGACAACACCCTGCGGCGCATCGCCAGGGGCATCCAGAAATTCGTCATCGATGACCCCCGCCCGTTTATCGTGCGAATCGGCCACTCCGGATGGGGCGGTGACGGCATGCAATACGACCTGGATGCCCCGCTGACCACCATCACCACCAAAGCAGAGCACTGCCTGGTTGCGCCATTTATTTCACGCCAATTCGGGCAATCGGTTGGCAGCGGAGCGGATACCTCGTTAGGCACAACCGTCGCCAGCGGTGGCGGCAAATCGGCACTGGTCGCGGCATTCCTCGCCAAACATTACACCGGCGTCACCGGGCAAACATTAACCGCCCCGCTGGGCACCGTTACCACCATCGACCACCATTCGCTGGTCACCGCATTTTTAATCAAATACTACAGCGAAGGTGGCCAGTGGCAGCGACTCGACGAGCCACTGCACACCATCCCCACCAAAGACCGGCTGGGCCTGGTGACCGTTCGCGGTGAGCAATACCGAATTATCGATATCGGAATGCGGATGCTGCAGCCCCACGAACTCTACGCAGCCCAGGGATTCCCCGACGACTACCGGATCGCCCAGCGGGCAAACGGCAGCCCCTTTACCAAAACCCAACAGGTCGCCATGGTCGGCAACTCCGTGCCCCCGCCCGTTGCCGAGGCACTGGTGCGGGCCAACCTGGTCGCCCAGCAACCGGCGAGGGTGGCATGAACACCCCAATGACCGCGGATTTCATCGGACCACACCACCCCTGCTACGACCACGGCGAATGGGACCATGACTGGGAAACTATCGACGACAGCTATGACCACGACTTTGGCACGGAAATAATTGTTTTTGATCGCTGCGCTCGCTGCGATGCGAAGAGGGTTTGCGAACCCCCCTGTTTTTCCGATGACGTTTTTTAGGAGCCGACAATGCCACGAATGATCAGCATGTTTTTGACCCAACAGCAGGTTAAGGCCCGGACTAAAACCGTGACCCGGCGACTGGGCTGGCGGTGGCTAAAACCTGGCACCCTGTTGCAGCCGGTGGTGAAGGCTCAGGGCAAACCGATAGCTAGCGTTTTGGGTGATTTCGGTCGGGCGCTGCTAGCGGTAGCAGAGGTCGGCACATTCGGCGCTGATAAATACACTAGGGGCGGCTGGGTTTCGGTGCCTGACGGTGTTGATCGATATACAGACGCGCTATACCGGCATTTGCTGGCAGAGGCATCTTGCGCGTCTAGCGCAATCCCGACTGATTTGCCGTTGTTAAACGGCCTCCACCTACGGAGTGAGATATGACTATTAAAATTATTTTGGAATGCGATGCCGGTGGCTGTGGCGATGAAACTGAATTGCGCGACTACACCGATGCGGACGTGGAGCGTGCAGGCTGGGGTATTGACCACGCCGAGGGTTTTCACTACTGCCCCACACACTGGCCGATAGTGCAGAAGGGAATAGCCGATGATCAGGCCGTTTAACCCTGAGTGAAGCGGCTGTCGAAGCGACTGACGGGCGACTTGGTGCAGACAGGCCGAAAACCCATGAATACATGGCGGAACGGCGACGGCTGGCTGACGAGCGCGATATGTGGGCGGATTCGTGCGCCGAAGCAGCGGCAATAATTAGCGCCTGCGCCGAAGACATGAGCTGCAATGACCCCGGAAACTTCGCCCGCATTTTTGGTGTGTGCGGCTAACAACCGGCCTGCCGGTCGAACTCAATCTCGCACCCAAACCCCGCCCGCATCGTCGTCAGCATCCGGGTTACCGTGGCGCGGCTGCGGCCAAGCTTTTGCTCTAGATCATGGTGGGTAGCGCCCTCCCGCAGTAGCGCCAGCAGCGCCAGCACGTCGGCCGGCGCCATCCGTATGTGCTCGGTTTTGCGGGAGTTACTCATTGCCGCGCCGCAGCCAGGTTGCTAGGCCGTCGCAAAACGCGTCGAATTCGTCATCGGTCATAATTTTCATTCTCCGCTCCCGCTGCTCGGGGTACTGCGACCCGACGTCCTGTTTTTTTAGTGTCGCCCCCCCCGGCCCCAACCGTTGGCGCGGGTGCGGGACGTGTCATGCCCCGCGGTGGCCATCACCTCTACCACGTCTCGATCCTCTAACTGCAGGCCGCTGCAGAGCCGTTTATAGTTTTTGTTATTGCGGGTGGTCATCGCTCTATATATACCTCCACGACGACAAACAGCAGCCCCAGCGCCTCGCGCCCGCCCTGATCTGTCCACGGTCCCCGCGAAATAATCACCGTTTTTGCGGTTTTCATCCCGCGATCATGCCCCGCTGTGGCTCTGGCACCAGCACCCGGGCCGGTGTTTTTGATCTGGATTAGATCAGTCATTGGCCACCAGCCGGGCGATGTCGCGCTGGGGCAGCGACCGCACCACGCCGGCATTAATCTGAGCAAAAATGCCGGTGCGCTCGTTTTGTATCAGCGCCCCGGCATCCAGCCGGGTGCGGTGAACCACCCCCAGCGCCCGCCAGCCAACTGGCGTGATGGTGTTTTTTTTAAAATCAAATGACGGGGAGTTTTGTTAAAACCCGTGGATTCGGCGGGTCATCGAGCTAAGTCATTGTTTTTCTAAAGCGAATTCTCCCAAGTTACCCCCAAATCCCCACGGGTTGCCCCCAAATCCCCACGGGTTTTGTTTTTAATCCGTGGATGCCCTCGGCGTTTTTCGAGCTGATTATCTATCTATCTATCTGTTTTTAATGAAATAAATAGATAGATAGAAGGGCAGGCCAATAAATAGCCCATCCACAAGTCGGTTTTGAGTGTCGAGATTTCATCCACGGGTTTTGGTGCTGTCCATAGGTTAATCCGTGGGGATCTGTGGGCGAAATCTGTTGACAGATCAATCAGTTAGACTGATAAACGCACGCATCCACGGGTTTTACGGCTGAATTCTCCCTCTATGTTTGAAAATCTCTCTGCAGACTGGTTGCAATACAAGGAAAAAACGGAAGGGCGCGCCGTGGCCACGGTCGACAAGTACGCCAAAACGCTCGACCGGCTCGGCAAGTATTGCCAGGGTCTGGGGCTGGATCCGCTGGGAATAACCGCCGGCGAGCTGGAGCAGTTCGCCGGGTTGGAACTGCACAGGCAAAAAATCGGGGCTCGAGGTCGCCGGCCGATGGTCTCAGCACTGCGCGGGTTTTATGGCTGGTTGCACGCTAGCGGTGCTATTAGATCTAATCCGGCGGAATTGCTACCGCTCCCCAGTGCTGGCGCCCCACTGCCCGCGGCGCTGTCGCTGGATAATGCAGAACGGCTGCTAATGCAGCCCGGGCTAGATTCGTTTTTAGGGGTGCGCGATTCGGCGCTGCTGGCGCTGTTAATCGGCACCGGCGCCAGAATCAGTGGCTTAGCCAGGCTAAACGATAGCGACCTCCACTGGGTAGATGTGGACGGCCGCGAACGGCTGCTGGTTAAACTCACCGAGAAAGGCAACAAACAACGGCTGCTGCCGGTGCCTGACGAAGCCCGGCTGCTGGTCCGTGCATACCTGGGTCACCCTGACCTTGGAACCATCGATCGGACATTGGCAGACGGTGACCGGGTGTTATGGTGCTCGATAAATAACCGCCAGATAACCGACGACAAATACCACGGCGAGGCGCGACGGCTGTCGACCCGCAGCATTGACCGGATCATCAAACATCACGGCCAGGCGGCGGGCATCCCGACCGACCAGCTGCACGCCCACGCAGCCCGCCACCTGGTAGGCATCGAGCTGCAGGAAGATGAGACCAATCTGCTAACTATGCAGACCTTGCTCGGTCACTCTGACCCTAAATCAACCAGGATTTACACGCGCATGGCCGCCCGCCAGCTGGCTAAAGTGGTCGACCAATCAAACCCGCTGAGGAAAATTAACACACCGGTCAGCGCGCTAATTAAGTCGATGGATAAGAGCACCCATAAACCCGCCTCTTTTGGCTCGGGTTGAGTCCTGGAGCGCTAATTGCCCGACCCTGCCCTAATCTCTCATTCTACTGTTTACCGATGTTTTCAGACGGGCGCGCAGGCCTCCAGAAATGCTGTTTGGAACGGGCAATATCAGTTAGAGTCCGGGAGCCTTGTTGTTCGCTTAATGCAATAAAGCGAAGCAGAGCTGGTTCAGGGTTGCGGAGTTATGCGGGTTGCTGCCTGCCGCTTTGAGCGTAAAGCGAAGCAGCGCGGAGGGAATGGTCGACCCTGCCGCAGTTCGTGAAGGGGTGGGGGCTCGGAAACACCCAGGCTTAACCGATCCCACGGGGGGTGGGTACTTAGATATCTACTATTATTTAAATTCTTTATTCTAAAAATCGCGAAAATGAAAAAAACCTCAGTCATCTATGCCCGGGTATCAACAGCCAAACAAGCGCAAAAGGAACTGCCGATCGCCAGCATGTTGGAGCGGCAACGAGCTAAGGCAGCCGCCCTGGATTCAACCGTGCTCATCGAGTTCGTGGATAAAGGGAAGTCGGGGAGGAGCGATAAACGCGCCGAGTTTTCAGCGATGATGAACTACTGTTCTTTGCACTCACCGGATTATTTAATTTGCTGGTCGACCAGCCGGTTCGCTCGCAATCAGTACGACGCTGTTGTGTATAAACGGAAACTCAAAGACTACGGGGTGAAGCTAGTTTATGTTTCGATGGATCTGGACAGCGAAACAGACGCTGGCTGGGTGGCTGAGGGGATTATGGAGCTGGTCGACGAGCTAAAATCCCGGGACACAGCAAGGGACACGATCAGATCCATGATTTCCAACGCCAGGTCGGGGTATTGGAACGGGGGGCACCCCCCACTAGGCTACAAAGTCACTCCTGACCCCTGTAATCAAAAAAAACGACGGCTAGCGGTCGTTGAAGAGGAAGCCGAACAAGTTAAAAGAATTTTCCATTACAAATTAGAGGGGATGGGCGGCAAGTCGATCGCTCAAAAATTAGATTTTGCCGGAGAAACAAATAGAGGGAAGAAATGGACCAAGAGCGCGGTTCTTTCACTGCTTCGGAACCAGTCAGTTACCGGCAAAATTGCATTTGGCAAAAAAGATCGACACACCGGGCGCTTGCGCCCAGTCGCTGAATGGGTTGTTGTCCCCGCTCACCCAGCAATAATCGATCAAGCAAAATTTGATCTGGTTAAAAAAGTCATGGACGCTGAGACAAACCCGAGAATTAGCGGATCGCCATCGTCGACGCATTTATTCACCGGGGTTTTAGTATGCGGTGACTGCGGCAGCAGCCTGCAGACTGAAACGGCAACAGGTCGAGGAGGCAAACGCTACAGTTACTACCGTTGCAGAGAATCCAAGCAGAATGGAAGCTGTGATGCTGGCCGGATCCCTGGGAGGCAGCTAGACGACTGGCTAAAAGGGGAGGTGATCAGTCGGGTTTTCAATAAAAACAACCTGATCTCAATAATGCACAAACTTCGGAAGAGCTCGGAAAAATGGGCAAGCGAGCAGTCGATTAAAAAAAGAGAAGTCAGAGCGTCACTAGCTAAAACCGAATCGAAGCGAGCCCGGCTGTATGAACAACTGGAAGCCGCTGGAGACGCCCTTAATTTAGCTGACATTGCCCCGAGGCTGCGAGAGCATACAGACAGAATTGCCCAGCTAGAAGCCGAAATCACAAAGCTAGAAAAAGAACCGCCGCCACGATCGAACATCGGCCCCAGCGATATATTCAAAATACGGCAGGTGTTGATCGAAACACTAGCTGTAGAGACAAATTCCCACAAAATCAGGAGGTTGTTTAGTGAATTACTGGAGTCAATCGAGATAAACGCGCACAATGCGACAATAAAATACCGCCCGCAGGTCATACTGGCCGGCGGACGCGGCCAGGCGGTTCATAGCGAGAAAGGATGGCTCCCCGAGACATCCCTGCTGCGAACCAGACGGGTGGGGCTTGAACTGCCCGAGAATCTACGGCGGTCGGCTTGATGGGGCATTTGAATTTAGTCAATTTTAAATGTGATTGTGGCGCGCGATTCGAGGCGGAGCCTGCGGAGGTTGTTGACTGCCCGGAAAAGCACTGGCACCCGTTCAGTTATTTTACCGTATGTCCTGATTGTGGGAACCCCGAAACGCCGCAGGTTTACTGGGAGATTAACCGTCTCAAGGCTAATTTCTATGCGACTGGGCCGAAGACAGAGGCGGGCAAGGCTGCATCGGCGGCGAATCTGGAGGGGCACCCGACCCCGGAAGAGGCGCAGCTAACCCGGTTTAATGCCCTAAAGCACGGGGCCTATGCGTCGACTGCGAGTTATTTCCCGCCCCGCCCTGGCGGTTATGAGCAGTGCGCTGGCTGTCAGTACCTGGAAAACCGCGATTGCGTCCCTGCTCGGGCATGTTTGTCGCGGCTGGACCTGTTTTTAAAGGTGCAGGTTGCCCACGAAACCGGCAACCCTGGGATGCTCACCAGCATCATGGCTGATCACCAGGCCGGAGTGCTATCGATTATCAGCGAGATGATCCGCTCGATTGCCGCCAACGGGGTGCAGTTTGATGCCCCCGTTTGGCATGGCGACAAGGAAGGCGGGATCCATTTCGTTGAAACCCACGGACCCGACGGGGTGCTGTACCCGGTAATGGAGCACACGGCCAACCCTTTGCTGCGGATTTTGGCTGATTTTCTAGCTAAAAATCACATGACCCTGGCGGATCTAAACATGACCCCGAAAGGCCAACAGGATGGCGAGCTGTTGAGCGGATATTTAGACGCAGAGGAAGACGACAAAGCCGACCTGATGGAATTTCAGCAGCGCCAGACCGCCGCGCTGGAAAAAGTGCAACAGATGATCGAGCGCAGCCAGACCCAAACCCGCCGCGACCCGATTTTAATTGAGCACAGCGAGGGTGGTGGCTAATGCAGCAGCGCATTAGTGCCCCGCAGCGAGTCCGGTTACAGCAGGTCGCCGAGCGTGAAGTTATGCGCTACGCCGGCGACCACGCCCTGTGGCACAAGCACATTCACAACGTCGACCTTGACCCGGTGCAGGTGCTAAAGATGCTGGAAATGGACCAGCACCCGAATTCGCTGGATTTTTCCTGTCGGCGCACGGGGAAAACCGCCGGCAAAGAGCTTTACTTGCTGGAGTACGGCGCCACTCACGCCGACCAGTCCCTGGGGGTGGTGGCGCCGCGAGAGGCCCAGGCCCGAGTCAACCTTGATTACCACCTCGATGCCATCCGCCGCAGCGAGGCCCTGACCGCCTTTGTCGGCTACAAGTCCGGGCGGCGGCAAATCGCCGACACCTACTACCAATTCGCCAACCGCAGCCGGGCCGAGGCTTACGGGATTATGGCCAACGTCGATGGCGGCGACCTGACCGCTGCCAGCCTGGAGGAAGTCGACGACATGCCCGCTGACCGGCTCTATAGCCGCTTTTTGCTGATGATGGGCAGCACCCGGCGGCTAGGGGCATCAGCCAGCAGCGAAAACAAGCCGCAAATCCGCATCACCGGCGTGTTTAAGGGCGCCGACACTCTCGGGCAAATGGTGGCTGACGGTCTCTATCACGTCCTGCCGGTGGTTAATGTCCACCTGGGCATTGAAATGGGCATTATCAACAAGGCATTTATGGATGATATGACCTCCCAGCTGTCGCCAGACGAATATATTCGCCAGTTGTTGTGCCGCAACATCAGCGCCCGCAACCTGATCTGGGAAAAACACATTCGCCAGGCCATGCACGTTGGGCTCAAAGCCAACATCCAGCTAGCCGACCCCCTGCCGGGCGAGTCCTGGCAAAAACGCGGACTAATAGCGTTTGGTTATGACGCCAGCGGCCACGGCGAGAGCCCGGAGGCCAGCCGCCACGCCCTGGTAGTCACCGAGCAGATCGGTAACTTCACCTGCTTTATTTTTGCCAAAACCTGGCGGCCCGGGGCAGATGACCAGGTGGTCAAGCGCGATATAAAAGGGTTTTGGCAGTATTTTCGCCCCGATTACGCCATGGGGGATGCCTACGGCGTGGGCATGCTTACCCAGTTAAATGACGAACTTTTTAGCGAGGGATTAACCAGCATCGATCGGCGCACCATTGGCGATGGCGACAGCACCGCCAGCACCTGGCCCGAATGGCCGTTTGCTCCGATCCGTTTTGAGGGCATGACCAAACACAGCATGGCCACGGCCCTGCGCAGTGTTTACCACAACGGTCAGGCCGCCTTGCCCTATGTGGACGACCTCGACCTGGACGACCCGTCCACCGCTGACCTGCGCCTGCTGGTGCGCCAACTGAGCAACATCAAGCAAGAGTCGACCCGCGCCAGCTACAGCAGCTACAAGATGGTCAACAAAAAGACCGGCGACGACCTGTTTGATGCGGCCATGGCGTCGGTCTGGGCACTCACCACCCGGGGCGCCGCGCCCGCCGCCAGCCAGGTGTTGATCGGCAGCAGAGACGTAACCGCCGGGGTTGCCAAAAAAATAGCCGCAGCGCAGTTGTACGCATTGATTTATCAACTCAACCATTCAGGGACTCGCCATGGCCGTTATTACCGACCTACTTAACCGCCTGGGGGGCAAGCCGGTCTCCAGCAAAACACCCCCGGCGGTGGCAGACAAAACACCTGCCGGTGCCCAGCAAGGCAGCACCGTGGTAGAGACAGCCCGCATCGGGCGGATTAACCAGCGACTTTATGTAAACCCAGCCCTGCGCGCGGCCATTCTCGACCTGCGGCGGCTCGACAAAGTCGATGGGCGGGTTAAGACCATTCACCGCAAGACCGCCTCCATGGCGGTAAAAGGCGGCATCAAACTTCACACCACCGACACCAACGACCGCATCCAGCGCCTTTTCAAGCAATTTGTTGCCGCCTGCCACCTGGACAAACGCGACAAACTAAAAAGCGATATCCGCAGCGTGTTAATGGAGGGGAACTTGTGCCTGCAATGGGTGCTGGACCCGGCACAAAAAAACGTCGTCCGCGGCGTGCGTATGCCCACCGAGACCATCAAGCCGCTGGCCGACGACAACGGCGTTTTCCCCGACCCCAGCGCCGCTTATGCTCAGCTCGACCCGACCAGCGGCAGGGATATCGCCGTGTTTCCGCTCTGGCAACTCACCGTTTGCCGGCTAGACCCCGAAAACTACGACGACCACGGCGCCATGGGCCGCCCCTGGCTCGATGCCGTGCGCGAAACCCTGCTTAAACTGCGCATGACCGAGACCGACCTGGTGGTGCGCCGCAATGAGCGCGCCCCCCTGCGCACCGCCCATGTGCTCGAAGGAGCCAGCAACGAAGTGTTGCAGGAATATAAGGAGAGGGTCGAAGACGACCAGAAAGAAGTCACCACCAACTATTACATGAACACCAAAGGCGCGGTCACTCCCGTGCAGGGGGACGAAAACCTCGACCATATCAAAGACATTCTCTATCTGCTCGATGCCTTTTTTGCCGGCAGCCCCGGCGATAAAGCCATATTTGGCTACACCGATGGCCTGAACCGGGACATTCTCGAAGACCTGCTCACCGCCTTTTATGACGAGCTCGACGCCCTGCAGGACTGCGTATCCACCGCCTACCAGACCGGGTTTGAACTGCACCTGCTGCTCAACGGCATCAACCCCGACAGCGTGCCAGGCATGTGCGTTAAATTTGCCGAACGCCGCACCGAGACCGCCAACCAGGCCACCGACCGAGCGCTAAAAGTCATGGCAACAGGGGCCAGCCAGCGCACCGTCTGGGAGACCGCCGGGCTAAATGCCGATACCGAGCTTTCCCGCCGGAAGGTAGAGCGAGCCAGCAGCGACCCATACCCCAACCACGAAGAAGATGACGAAGACCTGGACCGCCCCCGCCAGCGGGTTAGCATTACCCCCGGCAACGCCCCCAAAAAAGAGAGCGCCACCCATGTCACTAACTAAGCTGCTGCTCATTTCTTTTTTATTCGCTGCCCTGTTTGCACTTCCCGTCAGTCATGCCGCTAAACGCCTAAATCACGAAAAGTACTATCAGCAGCGCTGGTGTGACGCCCAGAGCGGGCGGGCCGAGGTGGTGCTGCCTGATCGCACCCGGGTCGATTGCATCACCGACCAATACGCCGTGGAGGTCGATTTTGCCAACAAATGGGCCGAGAGCATCGGCCAGTCACTGCATTACGGGCGCATGACCGGCAAGCCCCCGGCCGTGCTGCTGATTATCGAGACCCCTGTATCCCGGCGATTTATTCCCATCCTGTGCGGCACCGTGGCCGCGACCCAGCCGCGCATCACGGTTTTTTTGACCGGCCCAGCCGCCCCGCCCGGGCCCGCATGTCCCATCACGGAAAGCATCAGCCGCCCAACTGCTGACATTAAAGCGATGGCATATCACCACCCCGTGACCAGGCGGGCATAACCCATAATGGCGACCCCAGCCCAGATAAAAGCCCAGATCAAACGTGCCGCCAAACAGGCGCGGGACCAGCACAGCAGAACCGATGCTTTTTATCTGGCGCGCATTACCGAGATTTACCGCCAGGCGGGCGAAGACATCCAGGCCCTGATTCGGTCGCAAGCTGACACCCTGGGCATTGTTCGCCTGCAGCAGTTGCAGGGGTTAAAGCTGCAAATAGAGCAGCGCCTGCGCGACCTGTCCGCACAACGCGACCAGGCATTAACTACCGGCATGACCCAGGCCGCCAAAGAGGGGGGCGCCGTGTTCTCACCGGTGATTTTCGCCGACCCCCAGCAGCTGGCCAACGAGACCGTGCGCCAGATAACCCTGTTTGTAGACGCCGAGGGCCTGCAGCTATCGGACCGACTCTGGAACATCGACAGCGGCGCCGCCGACGAGGTAATTCAGGTCATTAACCGGGCCATTGTGCAGGGCAACTCCGCCAGCGAAGCCACGGCAGACTTTCTGCGCCGGGGGGAACCAGTGCCCGCCAACCTGCATGGCAAAGAGCGCCAGGCCGCCGCTGATGTCATCGCCAGACAGGCCGTCGACCCCCTCACCAAAAGCCCGGACAGCGCCCGGGCAAAAGTGCAGCGGGTCATGCGCACCGAGCTAAACCGCGCCCACGGCGAGGGCTACATGGCGGCCGCATTTGAACTGTCCGACGTTGTCGCCACCCGGTTTTTGCTGTCGCCGCGCCACCCGCGGCCGGACATTTGCGACATGCACGCCAGCGTTAACCGCTACGGGCTGGGGCCAGGGGTCTACCCGCGCGACCGCAACCCCTGGCCAGCCCATCCCAACACCATCAGCTTTGTCGAGGTAGTCTTTGCCGACGAAATCAGCGCCGACGATCGCGCCGGCAAGACCGACCGCATCGACTGGTTGCGCGGCCAGGACGGCCCCACCCAGGCAGCAGTGCTTGGGGGAGTACAGAAGAGAGCGGCCTTTTTAGCCGGGCACGTCGGCGAGCGCAGTATTGCCACCCGCTGGAAAACCCTGAAAAAACGACTCACCCGCCAGGGGGTTGATGTAACCCAGTTCGCGCCGTGAACCGCCCAGAGTTAACCCCCCCGGTCACCCCGGCGACACTAACCCCCCAGCGGGTCACCTGCCCGCAATGCCGCCGCAAAGTGTTCTACGGCGACGTGGTGCGAAACCGGATAATCAAGGTAATGTCCAGCGGCCAGGCGGCGGCCAAATGCCAGTGCATGCACTGGGTTATGCTGCCGCTCTATTTTTGCCAGCAGGTCGACCCACAACAAAAGACTTGACACAACAACCACATAGGCCAGAATAGCGCCAATAAAGGCAGTTTATTTAAAGCCGGACACCTTCACGGGTGCCAGGCTTTTTTCGTTTCAGGGCGAGCGGTTTATGAAACCAGGCGCACAGTTCACCATCCAGCTAGAGGCCGGCGTCAGCGGCGAAAGCCTGCTGCTGATGGGCGAGCGGGTTTCGTTGATGGACGCCGACACCGTAGAAACGTGGGAGACCATCACCCGCACTGTTAAGTTTGACGATGACTACTACGGCGAGGTTGAAATCACCGACGCCATGCTGCAAACCATGGTCGACAACTTCAAGGCGAACACCTTTGGTCAGGACTTATCGATCGATATTTCTCACGATTTTAGCGGCGGCAGCGCCGGGTTTATTCGCGAATTAACACTGGACAACGGCCGCCTGCGCGGGCGCATTGAGTGGACCGAATTCGGCCGCGAAGCAGTCACCAAAAAAGGCTTTCGCTACTTTAGCGCGGACTTCCACCCTAACTACAAAGACCCCGAGACCGGCAAGAAACACGGTCCACTGCTTCAGGGCGCCGCCATCACCACCCGCCCCCGGGTAAAAAACCTGGACGCCATCGACCCCAGCCCCTTGCAGTTATCCGCCACCACCCAGGACAACCGCCACATTGCACTAACCCCTTTACTTGCCCGACAGCTCACCACGGAGATCGTCGAAATGAAAGAAAAATACCTGGCCATTTTATTATCTGCCCTTGCTGGCCTGAAACTCCCCGAGCCAATGGTGGCGGGGTTTAAGCTCAGTTGGGAGCAGGCATTTGGCGACACTTCCGACGACGCCGCTGCCAGGCTAATCACCGAAAACGTGATCACCCTGGCGGGCACCGCTGCCGAGCAAATCAAGCTGGCGGCAACGCCCCCCGCCAGCGACCCTGCCCCGGTCCAGCTATCTGCCGACCAGATTAGCGACATTGTTAAAAAACAACTGGCCGCCCAGCAGGCCGCTGCTGCCGAGGCGCTGCGACTGGCGGCCGCCGGCGAGACCACCCAGCGCAAACGCTTTACCGATGCCCTCGACAAACACGAAGGCATGAAATCGCTCAACGAAACCCAGCGTAATGAAATCATCGCCCTGGGTGAAACCATTACCGCCGCCCACACCGATGCCACGGTCGACGCCATGGCCGCGAGCGCCATTAAACTGGCCGACAGCCTGGTGGTGGCGGCGAAACTGCAGGCCCAGGGCTACGGCGCCCCCGGCGGCGTGGTGCGACTAACCCAGACCGACGCCGATGCCGTGACCAAAATGCAGGCACAGATCGACGAATCCCTGAAAAAATCCGCCAACTACCGCCTGGGCAAAATCAAACTTGCCGAGCCGTCAGCGGACAGCTTCGGCAGTGTTTTGCTGGCTGAATTTGACCGGGTTAATGCGGCAGCGCTGTACAGAGAATCGATCATGCTCGCCGGTGGTGAAGTGGTAATCAGTAACACCAACCTGCCGGTGGGGTTTCAGCGCACGGTGATTCGTGAGTCGCTGGCCGACCTCAACATCATGCAGCTGGTTAACGCTACCGTGGACCCCAGCTCCACGGCGACCACCCAGATCCCTTATGAGCTGCGCGACACCAGCCAGGTAGTTAACCAGGGCATTGTCTATGAGGGGGCTGAAATTCCCCCGGCGGGCATTACCCAGGCAATGGACCTGGCGTATATCAACCCCATGAAAATCAGCATGAACCTCAGTAACGAGGTGGTGCATTTTTCCGCCGCCAGCGGCATTAACTGGGATGCCTGGGCGCGCAACGTGGAATCTAACGGCCGGGTCATGGCCGAGCTTACCGCAGCCCGGCTGGCCAACGAATACCAGCGCAGCGCAGATGCTTACGGCGCGGTGGCGGTCAGCGCCGAGGCGTTTGATGCCCAGCTTGGTGGCGGCACCCACACCATCAAACTGGCCAACTTCCCGTTGGTGCGCCCGCATCAGGAAAAAGATCTGCAGGGCACCAACGTCGGCTCAGCAGAAAACCCGATTACGCTGACCCTGAATGGCGTGGCGATCACCCCTTACGACGGCTCCAACACCCAGTCGGCGGGCACCTATTACCGAGTGACCGACTACAACATGGGCTATATCCAGCTGGTCAGTGAGCTGGGCGTGGCGGTTACCCCGGTCGACACCGGCGTGAACACCATCAGCTACAGCTACGCCACCAACGTGGTCAAGTTTGATCTGGACATTGCCGCCGGTCTGACCAACGCCCAGCACCTTAACGGCCTGCTGGAAGCGGTCGGCGCCCGCCAGGCAATTTTAAAGTCCGAGCGCTTTGTTAAAGCCGACTTTTTGTTAATGAGCTCTGTTCTTAACGACAAAGCCAGCAATGCTGAGACCTTCACCGCACAGGCCGCCCGCAACGGCGCCGACACCGACGCCGCTGGCGACCTGCAGCGCATCAAGATGATCGCCGCCTATGGCACCGATGCTGCCGGCATTGACCTGGGTGTTTCGCGTATTTTGATGGGCCCCCGCGGCACGCTGGGACTCACCATCGCCAAACCCTGGATGATCGGCCCCACGTTTGAGGCAGTCGGCGCCAGCGGGCGCCCCACCGGCAAACGCATTGCCTACGGCGAGCAGTATGTGGGCCTCAAGGTGCCGACCCCGATCCGCGACCGGCTGACCTCAGTCATTGCCTACTCGGCCACCGCCCGCGCCGCGTTTGACGGCACCTGACAGCCCGTTTAGCCAATAAGTTAACAACCATTGCTGAATAGATAGAGGTTAAAAACATGGCAAGAGTCCCGGTTACCAACACAGGCAAGGGCACCATTCACCGCGGCGGCAAAGAGATACCCCCCGGCGAAACGCGGATGATCGAAGAATCCCTGCTAGGGCCGGTGGCTAGTGCCGCCCCCGTGGCAGAGCCGGTGGACCCGCTGCTGGCCCTGCTGGATCAGAGTGTGCCTAAATTTATTGAAGCGATCGCCCAGCGCCTCGCCGATGACCTGCTCGACATGGGCGAGCTGGCCCGGTTGGTGGAGGCCGAGAACAACGGCAACACCCGCAAGGGCGTAATTGCCGCGATCGAGGAAGTTACCTTACAGCTGGCTGCGCGACAGACCCGCATTGATGAACAGCTAACCGCCCTGGCGGACGCTGACAGCGCCGACGCATTCAACAGCGCCATTCAAGGCGAAGAAGATCCGGTGGTGCGGCGGGTGCTAGCGGATACCCGCGACCAGGCTTTTCCCCCCGGTGGCGAGTCGACGCCGCCGGAGTAACAACCCACTGTCGGCGGCGGGGGCTCATCCTCTCCCCCTGTCGCCGGCTTTTTTAACTGCTATTGCAGGACCATGCCGGTGGATGGGTTAAGCGCATTGATCAGCAGCGAGAACATCGTCATTGCCACCCTGGCACTGATGCTGTCGTTTACGCTGATTGCTCTGGTGGCGATGTACCGTGACCACCGCAGCGACCGCAAGGTAGCCTGGCAGTATATCGGCGCGCTCACCGACACGGTGACCAAACTCGACAAGGTGTTGGCGGTGCTAATGGACCGAAAATAATGAAGATGCCGGGGAAAATAAAACGGTTTTTTGCCCCCCGCTGCGCGCGGCTGGACGCAGAAATAGCCAACATTAAAGCCGACGCCGACGAGGCTTTGGCCGACGCCGAACAGACCATTACCCACGCTGAAACAACCCGGTGCCATGCCCCGCGGCTGTGCCTGCTGGGGCCCCCTCCCTCGCCTGAAAAAGTGACCCGATGATCCGGCCCGACCACTTGCTGGAATTCGTGATTAAACCGGTGTTACGGCAACTGAGGATGCGCAGCGCGGCGGCAGAACAGTTATTGCTGGGTATTGCTGCGCAAGAGAGTCTGCTGGGGCAGTTTTTAGACCAGCACCCCACCGGCCCGGCGATGGGCATTTATCAGATGGAGGGCTGGGTGCATGACGACCAATGGAGCAACTGGCTGACCTACCGGCCAGCCGTGGCCGCCCGTGTCTGGCCGCTAACAATGATGCTCGACAGTGACTACGACGGCCGCTGGCCGATGGCCGAGACCATGCGCGGCAATCTCTATTACGCCACCGCCATGGCACGAATCAAGTTACGCCGGGTACCGGAACCGCTACCTGCATCCAATGACGTGCCGGGCCTGGCGGCCTACTGGAAACAACACTGGAACACTGAGCTGGGTGCCGGTACCGAAGCTGAATTTATCGACCATTTTGAATTAACGAGGACTCACTGATGGGCGGAATAACCAATCGCGGCAAATACAACATGCTGGGCATACTGTTCCCCGCCAGTGTCTCTGTGCCGGCCAATTTCTTTTTGCAACTGTTCACCAGCGCCTTTGCCCCCGGACCAGACAGCAATCTCGACGGCGACCTCACCGAAATCGCGGCCGGCAATGGCTACACCGCCGGGGGGGTATCGATCGCCCGCAACGCCACTGACTTTGACGTGCTCACCGAGGACGACACCAACGACCGCGCCCTGGTGCAGATAAAAGACATCACCTGGACCGCCAGCGGCGGCAACCTGCCGGTGTCCGGTAGCGGGGCGCGCTATGCCGGGCTTGCCGGCACCGGGCTTGTCGGCAGCAGGGATCTATGGACCTGGTTTGACCTGGTGAGCGATCGCACCGTTTCGGACACCCAGCCACTGACCCTGCAGGACTGCGAAATGAGACTGAATAACGTATAGGAGCAACCATGAAGTTATCAGAGAGCCAGCAGAACAACCTGCCCGACTGGGCCATTTACGGCACCGATAACCAGGGCGGCGTCGTGGTAGTTGACAGCGACAAAGCCTATACCGAAGTGCTCAAGGCGCTGAAATTAAAAGCCGACCAGGACAGCGCCGAAGTTGCCCGCAAATGGGTGACCGAAATCCTCCAGCGACGGCTGTTTAATTACGGCCTGCGCGACGCCGCCGGCCAGATGGTGGCCGAGGGCATGACCTACGAACAAATGGCGGCGATGCGCTCAGAGCTGCCCGGCAGCGCCAAGGTGTTGCAGGGCATGTTGCGGGTGCGACTGGTGGGCAAAAAATACCGGCTGGCGGGTCTTCCGGAGGCTAAAACCAGCCACGCCGCTAGCTGGCGCAACCTGACCCCGGCAATGGTGGCCGCCGGGCTGATCTAGCCCATGCTAGCCAACGCAGTCAGCCTCGAAACCACCTCGACGACCAGCCCCTATACCGTCACCTCGGTTACCGGGTTTGCTGGCGTCGCCGCCCTGGTGCAGGACGTGCTGGTCCCCTACGAGATCAAGTCCGGCAATGACCGCGAGTGGGGATTCGGCCACAAAACCAGCGGCGGCACGTTTGCCGTGGACGCCATTACCGCCACGCTCAAATCCGGCACCTACGCCAACAGCGGCGCGCTGACGGCTATCACCAAATCCGGTACTAGCGAGCTGCGCATCAGCGCCACGGCGGATATGCTGTTTTTGCCGGATACTGATCTATATACCGGCGACGTGACCGGGCTAATCTCCCCGCACATAAACCGGATTGGCAGCACATTGGGCAGCCAAACTCTACGCTACGGGGCTGACCATTACGAGGTTACGCGGCCGGGGGAGTACACAGAGGCCAGTGTCAGTGTCTCCTCCGCAGCCACCGCCGGGGCGACCATGCGCATAGGCATTTACGCCCCCGCGTCGGACGCAACACCGGGCAAATTGCTGGCGCAGTCCGGCGCAGCCGAGCTTATAGACGCCGCCGGCACCGTGACGTTTACCTTGGACTCCGGTATCTATTTGCCCCGTGGTAACGTGCGCATCGTTTACATCTCCACCGCCAATGCCGCGCTGACTAGCGCAGTGACCGGATACGTCGGCCCGACCCCGTTCGGCTCTGCCAATCCGGGACAAACCTATAATTTTTTGCGCGGCGGGGTGGAGAGTGCCATGCCGGGGGCTATGCCCGCGTCGCTTAGCCCAACCGGTGGCTGGGCACCGCAGACCGCCGGGCCGGCCGTGTGGGGGTTGAATTGATTACCTTTGTCCAAAAAACCCTTAGCCACGATGAGTTCCTGGCCTCAATCGGTTATTCGGTTCGCCGCAAAAGCGGGGACTGGGAGCTGTATGGCCCAGCAGGACTGGTGACCGACGAGGCGGAGATTGCGACCGTACAGGCGCAGATCGACGCCTACGATCCGCTGCCCGCTGAGCGCCAGCGGCTGGCTTCACTGGTGGATGTTGCCGCCGGGGAGGCCCGGCAGCGCTACATTACTACGGTGCCCGGGCAGGAAATTACTTATGAGCTCAAACGGCTACAGGCAGAGGCCCACGCCGCCGCCGGGTATCCGGCCGACCTATCACCCTACCCGATGATAGCGGCGGAGCAGGCCGCCAGGGGCGGGACAGCGCAGGCCGCCTCGGATTACATACTCGCAACCTCGGGGGCCTGGGTACAGCTCGCCGCCAATATCGAGCAGATCAGGCGGGGAGCCAAGGTGGCGCTCGACAAGGCCAGCACTGGGCTGGAGGACATTGCTGGCACGGCAATCACGGGCCTGGAGGCGGTGTGAGTATTGGTATTCGATCGCTGGGCACGCAACCGATTGGGTCGGTTGCTGCCGAGGCAGTCGCCGGGGGCGTTACGGTAACGCCGGCGCCAGCCAACGCCACGGCGGGGACGACTACCCCAACCGTGGCGTTGGGTGGTTTGAACCTGTCCCCCGGCTTTGCTGCGACGGTGGCGGCGTCCGCTGACCCGGCTGTTGAACTTGGCGCGTTGAATTTAACCCCGGCGGCGGCGGCAGCGCTGGCCGCCGTGCTTGATCCGGCAGTGGCGTTGGGTGGTTTGAACCTGTCCCCCGGCTTTGCTGCGACGGTGGCGGGGTCCGCTGACCCGGCTGTTGAACTTGGCGCGTTGAATTTAACCCCGGCAGCGGCGGCAGCGCTGGCCGCCGTGCTTGATCCGGCCGTGGCGTTGGGCGGTATGAACGTGTCCCCCGGCTTTGCTGCGACGGTGGCGGCAGCCGCTGACCCGGCTGCTGAACTTGGCGCGTTGAGCTTAACCCCGGCAGCGGCGGCAGCGCTGGCCGCCGCGCTTGATCCAGGCGTAATAGCCGGGGCGGGTATTTCCGTAAACCCTGCTCCTGCCGCTGTGGTGGGCGAGGCAGTCGACCCGCAGACCATCCAGGGGGCGCTGTTAATCGTGCCGCCCCCGGCGGCGGCCCTCGCTGCAGTGCCCGACCCGCAGACCCTGCAAGGGGGGCTATTGCTTAACCCGGCGGCGGCGAGCGCGATGGCGGCCGGCGCTGACCCGGCGACAGCCCTGGGGGCATTAACCCTGACCGCCACCGCCACCGCCAGCGCGCAGGCGTTTGGCCCGTTGGTGGTGCTGGGTGGGCTTGCCCTGACACCGAACTCGGCGTCTGCGGCGGCCGCGGCAGTTAATCCGGTGGTGCTGGTCACTGCTGGACTGCTGCCCGGCGAGGCGCGCATTGTGTTGGCCGGCCGCCTACGCACAGTCATCCTCGACGACCGGGTGCGCGAGCTGGTAATGATCGCCCGCCGCCGCAGCCTGCACTAGCACAGGACAGACGCCGTGACCACGAAACGCTTTGACCCACACAGCCCCGGCGAGGAACTGGTGCTGACCATCGATTTTAGCCAGGAACTTTCCGTCGGCGAGACCATTACCAGCGTGGTGGGCAACGCCTGGAGCGTTGATGCGGTGGTTAAAGGCACCGACCCCAGCCCCGGGGATCTGATTAGCGGCAGCGCCAGCATTGTCGGCGCGCAAATCACACAAAAAGTAAAGCCATTGATTGATTACGTGGAGTACCGGCTTAAATGCTCAATACAGACCGACAAGCCGCAGATACTGCACGGCTTTGCGATTTTCCCGGTAAAAAATCCATGAGTGAGCCGTAGCGATGACAGACATGAGCCGTGACAGCCTGGTGGAGAGCCTGCACCTGTCGATCGGGGAGGCCGCCGACCGGTTTGAAAGCCAGGGTCAGCACGCAGCCATGGCCCGGTTTTTAGACACTGCCGCCCAGGATTTTGGCCGTCGTCGCCCGCTGGTGTTAATCGGCACCCTCACCCTGGTGGCCGACCAGCCGAACTACCCGGCGCCTGCCGGACTGATGCAGGTTGTCGGCACCGACTGGGGCAGTGCCGAGCGGGCGAAATATAACCGCTGGGATGGCCGCTACCCCGGCCCGATGCCGCTGCTGCGGGTGCGCACCGCTGCCGCAAACCTGCGCGAAATATGGCTGCGGCCGACCCCGACCACCGAGCAAATAGCCTGCCTGACTGACCAGTTTGTGTACACCTATCATGCTGTACACAGCATCAGCGACACCGCCGCCGACACCACCATTACACCGGAAGATCGCGGCCTGCTGTTGCTGCGCGCCCAGGCCGAGGTCGCCGCCGAACTGGCCCTGCGCAGCATTAACAAACCGATTACCGTGCGCGACGGCGTCAGCGGCGCGCCCCGCAACAGCACCCCGGCGGCATTGGCCCGGCAACTGATGACGGAGTTTGAGAAACGCTAACCCTTGCCCGGCAGTAGAAAGAGTGTAGAATCGGCCCGCAAAGGCGCAACACCAAGCCGGACACCTTTACGGGTGCCCGGCTTTTTTGGTTTTTGAGAGCTAAAAAAGATGAATCCAGCACTGGTTAGCGGCGTGTTAGGCATGGGCAGGGATTTGATTGCCCGGATTTTCCCCGACCCTGAAAAACGGGCGGAGGCTGAACGCGCCCTGGCCCAACTGGAACAAAACGGCGACATGAAACGCCTGGCGCTGCAGCTAAACGCTATTTTTGTGGAAGGGGCCAGCGAAGACCCCTGGACCAGCCGGGCGCGGCCGAGCTTTCTCTATGTCATGTATTTAATGATTTTAACGTCGATCCCCATGGGCGTGGTTTACGCGATCTGGCCAGGGGTGGCCGCCAACATTACCGCCGGCATGGAAGCATGGCTGGCGGCGATTCCCACGGAAATGTGGGCGCTGTTCGGCACCGGTTATCTGGGTTACACAGTTAATCGCAGCTGGCAGAAAAACGTCCAGGCGAAGGCCCTTGCACGTCAGAATTGACAGCAACGCGCCGGCGATCGCCGCGGCGTTTGACAAAGCCCCGCTGCTGGCGCAAGCAGGGCTGCGCAAAGGCATGGCCCGCGGCGCGCTTGAACTGGCCAGGGCCATGGGCCGCGAGCAACCCAAAGCCACCAGCCAGATGAGAAACGCCACCGGGGTCGAGCAAATTGATGCCGACACCTGGCATGTGGGCACCAGCATGCACTATGGCCGCTACACCGACCAGGGCAGCGGCCCCGGCGGCTGGGTACCCGATGCAGCCATGGACGAGTGGTTGGGCCTGGCCAACTTGAGCCCCCACGACCCAGCGATGACCGACGCCGACCTGCGTTATGTGATACAGCGCAAAATATACCGAGACGGCACCCCGGCCCAGCCCTGGCGCGAACCCGCACTAAAGCAGATGACCCCGCGGATCAGCCAGCTGGCACATGCCGCGGTGGCCGAGGCTATGCAGCGGGCGGTGGTCTGACCGATGACCGACACCACCGACAGCCGCATGGATGCCCTGCAAACCGCCCTGCAGTCCGTGGTCGACGCCGCCGCCACCCATCGCCCGGTGAGCCGCGATTTTGTGCCCATCGACCAGCGCAGCGCCGATGATCTGCGGCTGGGGGTCTGGTCACTGGTGGTGGTGGACGAAGACGAATTTGCCCATT
>Ga0100403_1000740_pt1 | contig 32089 bp, 26 predicted proteins | sample CryGeymet201501t_FD_83663 | JGI IMG/M metagenome (GOLD analysis project Ga0100403, IMG submission 83663) | Groundwater microbial communities from Crystal Geyser aquifers in Utah, USA - Crystal Geyser metaG 2015-01t | ecosystem: Environmental > Aquatic > Deep subsurface > Groundwater | place... | reverse complement strand
TTGACAAAGCTCGCCCAAGTATCCTGTCGCGGCCTTTGATCCTTCGTGTAGCTCTTCTTCTCCCCGGTCTTCATAGATGCCGATGGCTGATGCTGAGATGACTTTTGGGGACACCAGGCCGTCTTTGTTGAGGGCTTCAGCCAGTTTTTGCGTGGGGACCAGGCGAGATTCACGGAGGAGCTTCTTTCTCTCTGGGTTCCATCGTTTGTCAGCGATGCCTTCCCCGATCAGGTTGATGATAATAGGAGCTCCACTTATGGCATGAGGGGGTATCTCATCCTTTAAGGCATCCCATTGGATCACTTCTACGGGAAGGGGAAAGAGTTTGTGCGCCTTAGCCGGATTTCGTGCGAGCAATCTTACATGGTATCCGGCCTTCACGAGCCTGGGGACAAGATGCTGTCCTACGAATCCGGTGCCTCCGGTGATGAGGATGGTTTTTGATTGTGGCTTTGTCATGATTTGATTATACCCCAAAAGTGAATCTAGTTTAGTTATTTTTAAACCAAATACCTTCATCTAAGTTATCAATTTATTTAAATTAAAGAGGTTTTTAAAAACTTGTTTAAATCTATATAAACTAGATATAGCTTCGAATATGCTTTGTTTTAGCTACGGCGCGATGCCTCTTCATGGCCAAAGAATGCCTTGAGAGCTGACAGAGCTGGTGAAGATATTGTGCTATGAAATAGGCACTGTGCTGAAGGAAAGTGGGACGGAATGAATCAACCAAAGAAAAAGGTCATAGTTGTAGGCGCAGGCCCTGGAGGATTGGCGTCAGCGATGCTGCTCGCCCACAAGGGCTTCGATGTCACGGTTTTTGAAAAAATGGATCGCATCGGAGGACGCACCTCACACATTGAAAAAGATGGGTATCACTTTGATGTGGGCCCGACTTTTCTGATGATGAAGTATTTGCTCGACGAGTTGTTCATGATTACGGGCCGGAAGATTTCCGATTATCTCGACTGTAGACGCCTCGATCCGATGTATCGTCTTCAGTTCTCTGGAAAATCACTCATGGTTACTGGCGATCGCGAGCAGATGAAGAAGAATATCGAGGAAGTTTTCCCTGGAGAGGGTGAGGGGCTTGATCGTTTCTACATTCGTGAAGAGCCGAGGTTCGAGAGACTTTATCCTTGCTTGCAGAAAGAGTATGGCAATCTCACTTCACTATTGAGCACAGACCTCATCAAGGCTGCTCCACATTTATCGGCGCATCGATCACTATATGATGTGATGAGCGATTATTTCAAATCTGAAGAACTGCGGCTCGCCTTTACTTTTCAGTCGAAATATCTAGGAATGTCTCCTTGGAGCTGCCCGGGGCTCTTTGCGATGATTCCTTTCACGGAACACGCTCATGGCATCTATCATGTCATGGGTGGCTTGACAGAAATCACACAAGCTTTCGCTCGAGTTGCGGAAGAAGAAGGTGCGAAGATTCATTGCTCAAGTCCTGTCAAAGAGATCAGTGTGACAGATGGCGCGGCCAGGGGAGTCTTATTAGAAGACGGGCGGTTCATTGAGGCTGATGATGTTGTGGTGAACGCTGACTTTGGGCACGCTGTTGAGAATCTCTTTCCGAAAGAGGCGATGAAGAAATGGACTCCGCAGAAAGTCAATAAGCTCGACTACTCTTGCTCGACCTATATGATGTATCTTGGCCTCGACAAGATCTACGATGCTGAACATCACGTTATTTTCTTCGCAGATGAATACAAAAAGAACTTGGAAGATATTGAGAAGAAAGTTTTTCCAAAGGATGACTTCTCCGTTTATGTAAGAAATGCTTCCGTGATGGATAAGGACATCGCTCCAGAAGGCCATTCTTCTTTATATATCCTAGTGCCGATGCCTAATAACGATAGTGGTATTGATTGGGATGTGGAAGGCCCAGCCTTCAGAGAAAGAGTTTTGGACTTCTTGGAAGAGAAGACGCCCTATAAGGACATTAGATCGCACATCAAAGTTGAAGAGATCATCCATCCGGGGAATTGGCAGCATCAGCGAGATGTGTATAAAGGTGCCACATTCAACATGGGCCATAACATTGATCAGATGCTTTTCTTTAGGCCTCGAAATAAGTTTGAGGAGTTTAAGAACTGCTATCTTGTAGGTGGGGGGACTCATCCTGGAAGTGGACTCCCCACAATTTTTGAGTCGGCACGTATTTCTTCTAATTTGATTTCCAAGAAATATTCTATGCCTTATGAGAGAGCGGTTCCATTCCGGACGCTTTGGCAAAACGCTCAAGTAGAAGAGGGTCTTTAGGTGAAACAATTTCTTTTTGCGGTGTGTATGGCTCTTGTTGTCCCTTTTGCTTCTGCAGACTCCAAAAGTCCTGGAATACATGTGACGGTCTCAAATATTAAAGAGGCTAAGGGCAAGATGGCGTGGGCCTTATTTGCGGCGAAAGATGGTTTTCCGAATAAACGAGAGAACTCTGTTCAGCACGGATTTTGGGATATCGAGGGGAGCACTTCAGCTGCCGAAGGTGGCGAAATACTCAAGGCCATTTATCTCATCGAAAACGTAGCAGACGGAGAATACGCTCTATCAGTATATCAAGACCTTGATCTGAACCAAAAAATGAAATCAAACTGGCTGGGAATCCCAAAGGAACCTGTGGGTGTTTCGTTGAACCCTAAAGTAAGGATGGGGCCGCCACGCTACGACGACTCGAAGTTCGATTTCAAGGGTAGCATCTCGTTAGACATCAAACTTCATCATTAAGACAAAGGCTGAAAGGTTTTTATGGAATCGAATCGTTCAAAAAAAATTGTTGTTGTGGGTGCCGGTCTCGGCGGGATGTCGGCTGCGATTCAGATGGCAACTCAAGGCTATCAAGTAGAGCTCTTTGAGAAAAACTCCAACGTCGGCGGTAAGCTTAACGTCCTAGAAGAGAAAGGTTTTAGCTTTGACCTTGGCCCTTCGATCTTTACACTTCCCCAGATGTTCCGTCCTGTTTTTGAGGGAGACGGTAAAAAGCTGGAAGACTACGTGGACCTTGTGAGGGTCAATCCCCAGTGGCGAAACTTCTTTGAAGATGGCAGTCACGTGGATCTTTGGGAAGATCTTGAAGATATGCGTGAAGAGCTAGCCAAGCTTTCTCCTACGGCCTTCGAGCAATACGCAAAATTCTTAGAGTATTCCAAAGAGCAATACGACCTCGTCGAAGACGGTTATTTTGCAGAAGGTCTCGATAAGTTTTGGGACTTTGTGAAACACTATGGCCTCTTCGGGGCGAAGAATATGGATTTTGCTCGGACGATGACCTCAGGTATTCACAAGCGAGTGGATGATCCGAAGCTTAGAGCGATTCTAGAATACTTTATCAAATACGTGGGTTCCTCAGCCAATGACTCGCCTGCGTTTATGAACTTGATGCCGAATATCCAAACGGAATTTGGGCTTTGGTATGTCAAAGGCGGGCTCTATAAGCTAGCTCTTGCTTTTGAAAAACGCATGCAGGAAGTGGGAGTGAAGCTCCACCTCAACACCGAGGTTCTTGGCATCGATCAAGAGGGCAAACGTGTGACATCGGTAAAAGTTCGCCGAGAAGGTGAATCCGCTCGTGAAATCAAGTGTGATGCCGTCGTTTCCAATATGGAAGTGATTCCTGCCTATGAAAAGCTTCTGGGTGAGAACACTCGTTTCATGAAAAAGCTTGAGAAATTTGAACCGGCTTGCTCGGGAATTGTCCTGCATCTGGGAACAGACAAAGTTTATCCTCAGCTTAGGCACCACAACTTTTTCTATTCAAAAAATCAGTCCAATCATTTCGATAGAGTCTTCCACGACAAGAAGCTTCCTGATGATCCAACGATTTATCTTGTGGCTCCCACAAGAAGTGATGCTTCTCAGGCTCCAGAGGGTTGTGATAATATTAAGATCCTACCGCACATTCCCTACATCAACGAGAAAGCTCCATATACCTATGAAGATTGCGTCGCTTTGAAGGAGCTCGTCGTCGATAAGCTGGAGCGAATGGGCCTTACGGACCTTCGTAAACACACCATCGTTGAAGATTTCTGGACGCCGTTTGATATTGAGAAGAAATACTATTCCAATAAAGGCTCGATCTACGGAGTGGTCTCCGACATGAAAAAGAACTTTGCTTTCAAAGCCCCGAAAAAGAGTGGGAAATATAATAACCTTTACTTCGTTGGAGGCAGTGTCAATCCTGGTGGAGGCATGCCGATGGTGGTCCTTTCTGGCACTCATGTGGCCAAAATGGTTGGCCAGGAGATCTAGCTCTCGGAAGCTGTGCTGCTCGCTCTACTACTTATGGGGGGAAGCTATGGCTTCCTTCTCATGGGGCGGCGTAAGTATTTGGTCAGTGCCGAGAACGCCAATCCGAATCTACCAAAGTTAAGCATCATCATTCCCGCTCGTAATGAGGAGAATAACCTCAAAAAACTCTTTGCCTCACTCGATAGGCAGGCTCTTGGCAGCTTCCCTGTGGAGGTCATTGTGGTTGATGATCAGTCCACTGACCGGACGGCGGAAGTCGCCTACAGCTGGGGCGCTGAGGTCATCACAAACTCTGATTTGCCTGGTGGGTGGACGGGGAAAACTTTCGCTCTACACAATGGAGCACAACACGCGACTGGCGAGTGTTTCCTCTTTGTTGATGCCGATGTAGAGTTTGAGCCGGGGGCGATTCCCTCCTTCTACAGCCAGTTTGTGCAAACGACTAATCTTGAGGCCCATGCGATCCTGCCTTACCACCAGATTGAAAAGCCCTATGAATGTTTGTCAGTTTTTTTCAATCTTCTCATGGCCATGGGGACGGATGCGTTTTTGCTTGGGGGGGCTGAGAAGGAAAAACTCGTCGGCCAAGTGCTTCTCATTCGCAAAGAGAGCTACTGGAACGCTGGTGGTCATCAGGGTGTTAGCGGCGAAGTGCTTGAGAATTTTTTTCTTTCTAAAAAACTCGAGCAGGTGAATGTGAAATGCCGCACCTTTTTTGGCAAAGGCATCGTTCGCTTCCGCATGTTCCCCGATGGCATGGCTCAACTCATTGAAGGTTGGAAGAAGGCCTTCGCCAGAGGAGCGAGCGAAGTCACCCGGGTCACTTTGATCAAATCCATAATCTGGATCACGGCTTTGATGACGACAATCGTATTAATGCCGCTCATGCCGGCTGTGGCTTGGAAGTTGTATTTATTCTTCACGATTCAAATGTTGATTTTGCAAAGTAGGGTGGGGCGCTACTTCTGGTGGTCGGCTTTCTTGTGGCCTGTGACATTGATTTTCTATCAATACGTCTACTTTAGTGCCATTGCAGCCAAGCGATCAGGCGTGAAGGCGACTTGGAGAGGGCGCGAGCTTTGATCGTTGTTATTGTTCTCAACGTCATCGGTTGGCCGATCATTCATATGCTGATTTCTAAATTGGCTTTTCAAAAATCATTGTCAGACTTTGAATCGCCTCGCTGGTATCTTCAGACCTTTGCCTGGGAAAATCGCGGCCGTTTTTATGAGCGATATCTTAAGGTCAAACAGTGGAAGAAGCTTTTGCCCGACGGAGCCAAGATCTTAGGGCATAGTTTTAGCAAGAATAGTGTTCGCTCCAAAGATCCTGCATACCTCAAAGAATTTGTGCTTGAGACCAAGCGAGGGGAATGGGCCCACTGGCTTACGATCTGCTGCGCGCCTATATTTTTTATCTGGAATCCGTTGTGGGCTGACATGGTGATGGTCGGGTATGCCCTAGTTGCAAACCTGCCTTGCATCATCGCCCAACGCTACAATAGGCAAGTCATCGAGAGAATGTTGGCTCGAAAACGCCGACTCCAATGATTTTGGAATCGGCGTCTTGGTGTTCTGGCAAATAGTTAACTAAGCTTAAGAAGCGCGGCAAACAGTTCGTTTGTTGCCGGGCCTTCCAATGCGGCGGCATTTTTTCTTGTTAACTTCTTTACCTTCTTCCAAAAGACTTTTCATCATGCTCTCAGCCTTGCTGTAGTCCATGTTGAGCTTGCGAGCTAAAGTTTCAATCCCTTTTGCGGAAGGCATTTTTTCGTAAGCCAAGAGTTCAACATCTTTTCTCTCAAGACCAAGGTTTAATAGAGCTTGAGGATTGCCTTCTTGGGCTTGTTCTAATGACGCCACGAAGAACTCTGCAGATTTGAAACTCATTTCAAATGTTGCAGCAAGTTTTCCAGCGGAAAGCTTTTGCTCGCTTGCGCTCGAGGACATCAATTCAATGGCATTGCTATCGTTAGGTGCTAAGTGGTTTGAGAGAAGGGCAACGTTGTCATTGCTGTAGTTGCTGTAGTATTTGCAAGAGTCCCACTCGCGGCGACATTCTCTATGTTTGTTGCCGTAGTAATCTCTGTAGGTGGTGCAACGTCTCACGTATCCACCCTCACATCGTCCGCGTCTGCGGCCGTGATCGCGTCCCCGGTCATAGTCAGAATCAGAATCTCCAATGATGACAATGGCGGCTCCGATTGCGGCTAAGCCCACACCCGCTGCAACTTGTTCTTCGGTGCAACCTTGAAGGCCTGTTCCAAGCCCTACTAACATCGTGATCCCAAGTAATTTTGATAAAATCTTTTTCATAACGAACTCCTTCTTCCCGCATAGGTTCCCCGCTGCGACTTTCACGGAGATAAGCTCCCTCTCTTGTTTGCGCAAGAAAAAATCGCATGCGTAATAATACTGCGCAGCAAGATAGCGAGAATTCTGGAGCGGAAAAATCAGTTAAGTTTTTGAAATCAAATTGATTGCTAAGCTGCAGCAGGCGGGAGCGAGCTTCAAAGTGTAAGTAAAATTAAGCTGTGCGCGCTTAAGTGTTGTAGGGGCAGATCCAGCTTAAGAGCCTTTCTAAGTCATTTTAAATATTTAGATTCAGTCGAAGGACTATGGGGTGAATTGCTGGCGCCAGTCAGCAAGAGGGGAGTAGCACTCCCCTTGTCCTGAGTAATGAATCTAAATATTTAAAATGACTTAGAAAGGCTACTACACGCGCCCTTACAACACTTAAGCGCGCACAGTTTAAAATTAAGGAAAATCTGTTTATTTGAATAAAGCCGTTAGCGGATTCTTTTTCACATTTTTCAAAAGCGGAACTTGTTTGTGTAAATTCTTAAGATTCGTCCAGGTTGGGCGAGTGTATTTTCCGAGACCTGGCCTCGTTTCGACTTCGACAAAACATTGTATCTGGCTCAGTTCTTCAAGTCCTTCCATTCCGTGAGTGATGCCGGTGCCGGATTGTCTTTGACCGCCGAAGGGAAGTCCCGCATCGCCGACGGCGACGATAGATTCACCGAGGCTAATCGACGTGGCTCGAATTTTTTGTAAGCTATTCCATTCCTCTTGGCTGAGAGAATCGTAATAGCATTGAGGCATGAGTGACCAAGGGCTGGCATTGATCCAGTGAACGGCATCGTCCCATTCGTCGTAAGCGGCAATGATCGCACCGGGGCCAAAGCTCGAAGGGCTATTGGCTGGAAGATCGCTGAGGTTCTTAACGTAGAAGAATTTTGCAGGATGTTCGGCATTTGGCTCATAGGCTTCGCTATGGGGTAGGGCGAGGGCCCAATCACACCAAGCGCCATATTCTTGCTTCACGCCATCGTGTCTAAGGGGGGCACGTTCTGAAAAAAGTTTTGGATCATTCTCAAGAACACTTTGAATTTCTTTCCAGATCTTTTCGGCTTCATCGCGCGGCACGAGCCAGAACCTTGGAGCGACACAAGTTTGTCCTGTGAAATGCAGAAGTCCCCACAGCAAATGGTCCACAAGGTCGTTGCGTTTTTTGTCTGAATTACAAGCCGATGGATGAATGAGGGCTGGTTCAGAACCGCTCGCCTCAAGAATGCATTTTGTAAAACTTTGCGCGCAAGCCTTTGCGTAAATTTTTGCGGCGGAAGATCCTCCGGTGAAAATCAGCCCTTGGTATTCGCCATCTTCAAGCGACTTGATGACTTCTTCATTTTCTGCGTGCCAAACGGTGAACTTGTCCTCTCCAAAAATCTTGGGAAGGTGTTTCTCGAAAACTTTTGTGACGGTGGTGGCAAACGGGGAGCCTTTGAAGGTGACTTGATTGCCTGCTGCAATGGAGAACAGAATTTGATTGAGGTGCAGGGAAAGCGGGAAGTTCCACGTGCCGACGATCAAAACTTTTCCTAGGGGAATTCGCCTTTTTTGGATATCACGTCTACCGAGAATCCAAGGCATCGCCGTTTCAGAAAATTTAGGTTCGGCAAACTCCGCCAGGTTGTCTCGCAAGAAATCAAAAGTGGATTCGATGGGAAGCCAGTCATAGAGGTAACTCTCTTCATAACTTCGGCCCGTGTCTTGGCAGACGGCATTGATAAACTCATCAGCAAAGTCCGAAAGTTGGCTTTGCCAAGTTTTGAAGGCGGAAGATGACGGGATTGACGGATGACTTTTAAGGCTTTTCACGGGAGTGAATTTAGCAGGAGAATCGTCAGAATGCACTTACTCAATAGCTCATAATATCGGATAGATAGCTAAAATGAGCTTCTATGATCTGGATCATGTTTCTCTTGGGTGAATGTAGGTATCTTAGGATTATGATGTTAAAGAAATTAGTGTCCACAGTAGTTTTCTCGTTAGTTTTTTCCGTGTTCACAGCTCCGAATGCGTTTGCAGCGGATGCTGTTTACTCCGCAGCTGATATGAAGGAGGCTGCGAAAACTTATAAGATGATTTGTCTTCAGTGTCATGGGCCTGATGCTATGGGGAAGGCACGTTTGAATAAAAAAACGGGGAAGTATTTGATCAATGCGATGGCCGGACCTCAGCTTGCCGGTCTCAATGAAGCCTATGCCTTGAAGCAGGTGATTGAGATTCAAAAAGGCATCCGAAAAAACGCCAACACCATCAGCATGAAACAGAAAATTTCAAAACTAACTGAAAAAGAGCTTGCTGCCCTGGCTCACTATGTTGGCGCTGAAATGAAGCATAAGCCAGGTTCTCACAAGGGAATGTTAGAATAGGAAATGCCCGTTTCGCCACTCAACTGAAAAATTACTCTTCAGAAATAAGAGCAATTTTGCCGAGGGATTTTTCGTCGACAATCACAATGCGGCGGCCCTCGGAGCGGATGTAGTTCTTGTCTGTAAACTTCGCGAGCACTCTCATGACAGTCTCAGGAGTTGTGCTGGCCCATTCAGCAATGTCTTTGCGAGTCCAAGGGTGATCTGGAAAGCTTGCTTTTAAAAATAGTAGCGACTCCGCCACACGTCTTGCAGCTTCTTTGTCTGTGACTGACGAGAGTCTAGATTCCGCTCCACCAAACTCTCGTGAAAGTTTTCCTAGAAGGCTGATCGCCATTTCTGGATCTTTCTTGAGTGAGTCATGAAACGTTTCCTTGGAGATAAAGCAGGCTTTCACTGGTTCCGCGGCAATAGCACTTGCTTTATAGGGCTCCCCTGAGAGCATGGCTCTATAGCCGAGGATATCGCCTTTGCCCGCGACTCTGAGTAGGTGGTCTTTGCCAGCTTCTCCTGAGTAGTAGATTTTTACAACGCCTTCGCTGATGCAGTAAACGCCTTTAGATTCGTCGCCACTGAGGAATACATGGCTGCCTTTGGGGAAAGTTTTGCCGATTTTTTCTTCACTGATGTCTCCAAGAACCTCAAGACTCGCGCATTTTAAAAAGCCATCGGAATCCTCCAAGCATTTGGTGCATTCAACGGTTTTTGAGGCTTTGAGGTCAGTCGACATATTGGGGCAAAAATAGCCAATTACCCAATATCAGTCAATTTTTTCCAAGACCTGATCTGGGTCATATTAGGGCACGATATATATAGCTATGTTAGACGTCAATGCTGCCACAAATCCGAGACCTAAAAGCTCCCTTAGCCCGTGCCTACCTACTCCTTAGCCAAAGCGGAGAGGAGTTTTGTTCCGTTTATGGTGAGGAAGGCCTGAAAGGCATTTTGAGTAAGCAGACCATCGAGCGTGTCCTAAAGAGCCACCAAAGTTCGGCAACTGAAAAGATCGTTGGAAACTACTTGGAAGATTCCTACCTCAGGGTGCCCAAAAGCTACAAGGTCGAGCAGGTCATCGATATTTTTGCCAACCATCCCGTGGACTTTTTGGTGGTGGAGAATCCTACGGGTGAGTTCATTCTGACCAAATCACACTTTCTCAAAAGCCTTCATATGGCGATGCCCCTCACTTTGATTCAGGCTCAAGCGGCTTGGGACTTTTTTCAACAACCCATTGAAACTTTGCTTCACGCTTAAGGTCTTTGATGAAACCTACTTTGTGTGACCACTGTGATTTGCCGATACCAGATGGCATTTCTATCTCAAACGGCAAGGAAGCCTTTTGTTGCCATGCCTGCGAGATGGTTTTTGATTTTATCAAGTCTCAGAACCTTGGTGAATACTACGAGATTCGAGAACAACTACCTGACCTTAAGAAGCAAGCGGTGTCGAAGTATACCCTGAGTCCTGAGCTTTTGGAGCTCGACCAGGTTCTTGCTTCAGGGCAGCCTGCTGCAGAAAATCCGGTGCAACATTCTCCCCAGAGAAAATCTGTGAAGTTCTATGTGGATGGCCTTCATTGCTTCGCATGTGTCTGGCTTCTCGAGAAGCTTGTGATGGTTTCGGATGATGTGCTGGACTTGCGCGTGAATTATTTTGATCGCTCACTCGAGCTCAGCGTCTTGCCCAATCAAGACTTTCGCCCGGCGATTGAATTGATTCTTAGCCTTGGATACAACCTCCACCCCGTCTCTAGTGACTCTGAACTTCAACGCCACAAACAAAAATCTCAGAAGAAGCTCCTCTATCAAGTCGGTGTCGCGGGGGTGGTCGCAGGAAATATCATGCTTTGCGCGGTTTCGGTCTATGCGGGAGCTACCGGTTTCTGGAAGCAACTTCTCGATGGCATGAGTGCTGTGTTTTTCTTAGCGATTCTATTCTACTCTTCGACTCCTATTTTTAAGAATGCTTACAATTCTTTGAAGAACAAACAATACACTTTGGACATCGCCGCGGCTTTCTCTGTGATCCTAGGCTCGGCTTTGAGCTACTATCATCTTTTTAGCGGGACGGGTGAGATCTACTTCGACTCTCTGGCGATTTTTGTATTTTTGCTACTAGGGGCCAAATATCTTGTGATGAGATCACAAGGTCGTGCGTCTCATTTGGATCAATTGAACCTCAAGCTGACTCCAAGCGTATGCATGAAGGTGGATCGAGAGACGGGAGAGAGGCAGCAGGTCAAAGTTTCTGATGTCAAAGAGGGCGAGCTTGTGGCGCTTGAGCCCGGTATGTTATCGCCTTTTGATGGGGTGGTTTGGCGCGGACAAAGCTTTGTCGATAGCAGTGTCGTAACAGGAGAGAGTGAGGCTCTTGCTGTGGCAGAGAAATCAAAGATCCATGCCGGCTCTAGAAATGTCGAAGCTCCCCTCATCATTCAGTGCACCTCAACCGAGGCGACCTCAAGCCTGAGTCTATTGCTCAACAACATTTCTCGTGGCTGGAAGGCTAAGGGGAAAATTCTTGGTCTCACGGAAAAAATCTCATTTGTGATTTTTGCTTTGGTTTTAGTTACAGGACTTAGTGTTTCGATTTTTTGGGGCATGCAAGGGGCTTATGATGAAGGGGCGAGGCGTTTGCTCGCTATTTTGGTCATTGCCTGTCCTTGTGCTCTTGGTATTGGCGCGCCACTATCACTTAGCTATGCCCTTAAGCATTTGCTTGAGAGGTCACTCGTCGTCAAAGACGCTGATGTCATTGCCGAGGCCGCCAAAATCGAACGAGTGTTTTTCGACAAAACTGGAACTCTCACAAAAGGGCAATTAGAACTTGTGGAATGGACCGGCGAGCGCACGCCAAAGATCGAAGAAATTCTTTACACTCTCGAGCTCCAATCCCTTCATCCCATTGCCCAAGCTGTCACTACGTATTTGGAGTCGCGCTCTGGAGTTCGCGCTTTGCCTTTTGAAGATTTTGAAGAGGAGAAGGGGGTTGGCGTCACTGCGACGATTGAAGGGCAGAGATGGAGCTTCGTCAAACTTCAATGGCCGTTATCTAGTCATCCTCTCCAAACAGCCACAGCTTGCCAACTGCGTTGTGAAGATAAGAGCGTTGCCACAATTTATTTCCGCGATGAAATTCAGCCCGAGGCTAGGCACATGATTGACCTTCTTAAGAAGAGTCGTATTCCAACAGGCATTCTTAGCGGAGATCGCCAGGCTGTTGTGCACTATTGGGCTAAGGAGTTGGGCATTGATCCCGCGATGACCTATGCTGACCTCAAACCACAAGAAAAAGCTGACATGCTCTCGGCTTTGCAGCACGTCGCAATGGTTGGCGATGGCATCAATGATGCTTTGGCTCTTTCGCAGGCAGATTTGGGTATTGCCGTAAAGGGGAGCCTTGGCGCGAGTCTTCGCTCAAGCCGCGTGGTCATGCTCGACGCTGAATTGAGCCGGATTCCTTATCTCTTAGATTTTTCAAAAAGAGTTATCAGGCTCATTCGCCGGAATGTGATTTTTTCCTTGGCCTATAATGGAGTGGGCATTTTACTTGCAGCCTTTGGTGTGATTAATCCCTTAGTCGCAGCTGTGTTGATGCCCATCAGTTCCCTGTGGATTATTTTCACGGTCACACACTTCTTTGCCGAGCCCAAGCTTCGTGTCAAAAAGCCCACAAAGACCAAACTCACTGAGGAGTTCTCCGTATGAATATTTTGCTGGTTCTTATTCCAATCTCTGTATTGATTGCAGGATTTTTTGTAGCTCTTTTTATCTTGTCCTCAAGAGATGGTCAGTATGACGATCTCGAGACTCCGGCTTTTCGAATGCTCTCCGATGATAAGCCGTTTGAGAAAACTATCGAGAAAGCTACAGCCAAACCCATTCAACAATCAATTTTTCAAGCAATTTCTCAAGAAAATGAAACTCAATACAAGAAGGTAGATAGTGGAGAAAAATCATGAGTGATACAACAACGCAAACACAACTAGAATCGTTTAGCTACGATGACAAAACAGTCAAACTGTTTTCGATAGCTACATTACTTTGGGGAGCTGTGGCCATGCTCGTTGGGGTCATTGCCGCTTTTGAGCTAGCCAATTGGAAAGTCAACTTGGGGCTCGAGTGGATGACCTTTGGAAGGCTGAGGCCGCTCCATACCAACGCCGCTATTTTTGCCTTTGCGGGTAATGCGATTTTTGCGGGAACGTATTATTCCTTGCAGCGTCTTTGTAAGGCGAGGCTTTTTAGTAAAGCCCTAAGCCGCTTTCACTTCTGGGGTTGGCAGGCGATCATTGTCGCAGCAGCCGTCACGCTGCTAGCAGGTTTTAGCACGGGTAAAGAATATGCCGAGCTTGAGTGGCCGATTGATATCGCCATCACCTTGGTGTGGGTCGCCTTCGCGGTCAACTTTTTCGGAACTCTCTTTCGTAGGCGTGAGAAGCACATCTATGTTGCGATTTGGTTCTATATTGCCACCATCGTAACCGTCGCACTTCTTCACATCGTGAACTCACTTTCTATTCCAGTGAGCTTGATGAAGAGTTATTCTCTTTATGCGGGAGCGCAAGACGCTTTGATTCAGTGGTGGTATGGGCACAACGCGGTGGCGTTTTTCTTGACCACGCCGTTTTTGGGTTTGATGTATTACTTCATTCCCAAAGCGATCAATCGTCCGATCTATAGCTACAGACTTTCGATTGTTCACTTTTGGTCACTCGTCTTTATCTACATTTGGGCGGGGCCACATCACCTTTTGTATACAGCACTTCCTGAGTGGCTGCAGACCCTAGGTATGGTTTTTAGTATCAGCCTTTGGGCTCCAAGCTGGGGCGGTATGATCAACGGTCTTCTCACCCTTCGCGGAGCGTGGGATCGTGTGAGACGAGAGCCAGTTCTAAAATTTCTAGCAACGGCCGTGACCTTCTATGGTATGGCGACTTTTGAAGGACCACTTCTTTCCATAAAATCCGTGAACCAACTCGCTCACTACACAGATTGGATCGTGGGACACGTTCACTCCGGAACGATCGGTTGGAACTACTTCATGACCGCGGGTATCTTGTTCTACATGGTTCCTAAGCTTTGGAACACGACACTCTATAGTGTAAAGCTTGGTAACATTCAATTCTGGACGGGAACCGTCGGCTTGCTACTTTATATCGTTTCCATGTGGGTTTCGGGTGTGACTCAAGGATCTATGTGGCAGGCGATCGATCCCGCGACTGGAACTCTTGTTTATCCAGACTTTGTAGAAACGGTCGTGCGCATTATCCCCATGTATTGGGTGAGGGCGATTGGCGGAACTTTGGTTCTGATTAGTTTCCTCATCATGATCTACAACCTTGGCAAGACGATAAAAAATGCTCCTAAGGATCAGCCCGAGCAAGTCTTTCAAGCGAAGTCGATTGAGCCGTCAGAGGGGGGGCATGAAAAAGGACACAGAAAACTCGAAGGTTTGCCTGCGGTATTTACTGTGCTTACGGTTCTTGCGATCATCGTGGGAACAACCATTGAGATTCTTCCAAGCTTTATGGCCAATACCTTTGTTCAGAAGAATGAGAGCGTAAAACCTTATACCCCTCTGGAACTAGCTGGGCGAGATATCTACATCCGTGAAGGTTGTTACAACTGTCACTCCCAGATGATCAGGCCATTAGTTGCGGAAAGATTGCGCTACGGCGCACCTTCTCAAGCGGCAGAGAGCGTTTATGATCACCCGTTTCAATGGGGATCTAGAAGAATTGGTCCCGACTTAGCTCGTGTGGGGTCGAAGTATCCAAACATGTGGCACTATCGTCACATGCTTGACCCGCGTGCTGTGGTTCCGGGGTCAATCATGCCGAGTTACCCTTGGCTCTTCCAGAAGAAGTCGCAACTTGAGATCTTGCCGAAGAAGTTGCAGGTCATGCAAGCGCTCGGAGTGCCTTACTCCCAAGAGGACATCGATACGGCAGTGGCAAACGCGAAGGAGCAAGCTGAGATGATCGCGGAGACTTTAGCGGAGTCGGGTGTTCCTGCTTCTATTAAGGACAAGCAGATCATTCCTCTCATTGCTTACTTGCAACGTCTGGGAATGGATCTAGGCACGGACTTGAAATACGAGGAAGAAGATAAACTTGCTGAGATGGCGGCTGGTGATGATTCGGCTACGGACCCAGACAGCGAGGCCTCTGGTGAGCTTCCGGCAGAAGACGCTCCTGCTGAAGATACAGAGGTGACACAATGAAAAGTGCTGTTTTATCCAATTTCACTCAAGTGATCCTGCCCACGGCGGGATTCATTCTCTTTTCTTTAATATTTTTGGGGGCTGTGATTTGGGTCTATAGACCTAGCTCCAAAGACTTCTACAAAAAACTTTCACTTCTTGCTCTAGAGGACAGTAAAAATGAAAAAAGATAATGGAACAGAAAACGATCCTAAACTTCTTGATCACAACTACGATGGCATTCAAGAACTAGATAATCCGCTACCAACGTGGTGGCTCATGACTTTCTATGGAGCGATTGTTATTGGTGTTGGTTATTTTGCGTATTACCAAATTTTTGGTGGGCCAACTCTCAGAGATGAATACCATCAAAGCCTGCAGCATCACAAAGTCGTGAAAGACGCTTATCTTGAAGAGTTGACAGAATTTAATCCTGAGAAATTCGATGAGATTTTGACCCAGCCCGAGATGGTTGCTTATGGCAAGAATGTATTTCAAGCTAATTGTGTGTCCTGTCATGCCAGTGAAGGTGCTGGTGATATTGGCCCTAACCTTACAGATAAGTATTGGCTTTTTGCGAATGGAAATGCCGATACCATCTATCCCTTCCTGATTACAGGAAGTCCTGCAGCCGGTATGCCGGCTTGGGGAGAGTTTCTTGAAGAGGATGAGCTTTACTCTGTGCTGGCTTACATCATGAGCATTCAGGGTAAAGAGCATCTCAAGGCGAAGGCTCCCCAAGGCGCCTTATTCGAAAATGGAGAAATGGTCGAATAGTCGGAGGAAATCCGAAATAGGAAAGTAGAATTTAATGGCTGACTCTAAGAAACCATATTTCAAAGTAGAGACTGAAAGGCTTCAGACCACGGATGAGCATGGCAATCGCGTCTATGTTCATCCCGAAGATTTGAAGGGGTATTGGAAGTCTCTAAGACTCAAGGTCTACTGGTTTCTGATAGGAATCTACCTGCTGCTTCCTTGGATCCATGTCAATGGCAAGCAGTGGGTGTTGATCGATATTGCCAATAGGCAGTTTCGAATTTTTGGAGTTACTTTCCTTGGGCACGATACTCCGTATCTCTTGCTCGTGCTTTTGTCTTTTGCTTTCTTCATTGCTTTGGTGACCGCTATTGGCGGAAGAGTGTGGTGTGGGTGGGCTTGCCCGCAGACGGTCTTCATTGATGCGATCTTTCAAAAGATTGAAGTCTGGGTTGTTGGCAACTCAAGACAAAGACGGCAGCTGCAAGAGGGGCCTTGGACCAAAGGAAAAATCTTTAAGATGACCCTCAAGTGGGGGCTCTTCGCTCTTGTGTCGTCGCATATCGCACATTCCGCCTTGGGGTATTTTGTGGGCACGCACTATTTGCTAGGTGTGACGATGGGGTCTCCGATGGAGCATCTCCCGCTTTTCTTTACCACTCTGTTTATTACAGGTGGGATCCTTTTTAACTTTGGTTGGTTCCGTGAGCAGTTTTGCATCATCATGTGTCCTTACGGTCGTTTCCAAAGTGTGCTGATGGATGAAGATTCTTTGGTTGTCGCCTACAACGAAAAACGAGGTGAGCCACGCAAGCACCCTCAAGACGATCCCGAAGAGCGCGGAGATTGTGTGAATTGTTATCAGTGTGTCCGCGTCTGTCCTACTGGAATTGATATTCGAAACGGGACTCAAATGGAGTGTATTGCTTGCACAGCCTGCATTGATGCTTGTGACAACATTATGGAGAAGATCAACAAACCCAAAGGGCTGATTTCGTATACGACGGAAGCCAAGCTCAAAGGTGGCGAGACCAAAATTTTAAGGCCGCGAAGCTTTTTTTACGCAGGGGTTCTTTTGGCGATTCTCTCAGCCTCAGCTTATTTGCTTCAGGGAAAAGATGATTTGAGGTTATTGATTCATAGAGCTGCCGGAGCTCCGTTCTCAATTGTAGAGGGTGCAGGCACGGCGTCGAATCGTTTGATCATGAACCATGTTCAGCTGGAGTTTTATGTTCAATCAGAAGAGAAGTTGCAGCTTTATTTTGAGGTCAAGGATCCGAAGTGGGCCTCGCAGATTCAATTAGTCACACCTCATACCCCTTTTGAAATCAAGCGAAAAGGGCGCAACGTTGCGCATGTCTTCTTGAAATTTCCTGAAGAGCTTTTGCAAGATGGTTCCTACAACACTGAGATTGTGGTCTATTCGGGAGAGGACAAACATTCCAATCATTCTGCTTCGACTGGCGAGACTCATATATTGACCGCAGAGAGGGAGGTCTTGCTCACTGAGCCTCTCACATTAATAGGACCTTTCAAATGAGTTTAGACCTTCAAAGCGCCACACACTTTGCCCTGCCGTTGGTGGCGCTGCTATTGGGGCTTGGTGGAGGATTGCACTGTGCAGGAATGTGCGGACCTTTGGTTGTGAGTGTGGCGCCGACTAAGAAAAGTAATTTTCTTTATCAAGTAGGTCGCCTGTTTGGGTATCTTGTTTTGTGTTTTGTGGTGAGTCTCGCGGGTCAAGCGGCTTTGCAAGCGGTATCACCAACGCTACAAGTATGGTTTAGCGTGGCGATCGCTGTGGTGTTTATCTATATCGGCTTCACGCTTTTTGTGGGCAAAGGGCTTCATCATTTATCGTTTGGATGGAGTGCGAAGGCTTTTCAGGCGAGCACTAAGTATTTTGGAAGTAGCAATCGTGGAATAAACACTCGCGCTTTTGGCGTGGGGCTCTCCTCCATCTTTCTTCCATGTGCTCTACTGTATGGAGTTGTGTTTACTTTGATCGCTTCTCATGGGCTGGGGTGGGCCCTTGTGGCTATCGTGGCTTTTTGGGCGGGAACCCTGCCTGCGATGCTTTTGGGCCCTGTCGCTTTTCGAAAGTTGATTGCGCCTTTTGTCGCCAAAGCGCCGCGCCTTGCTGGCAGCTTGTGCATCGCAATTGGTCTGGTCACTTTGTATTACAGATTTTTTATGACGGGAGTGGGGCAGAGCTGTCATTGATGTCGAAGTCTGTCGGACGTTTATGACTTTTGTGATGGAGGAAAATAAAACATGAAAGAATCTGAGCTCATCGCAAAATACAATCGCCCTCTTCCTAGATATACGAGTTTTCCGACGGTGCCTTTTTGGGCGGGGATCAATCATGATTCCTGGGTCGCGTCTGTATTTGATGCTAATCCTGGTGAGTCTCCTATTCCAGTTTCGCTTTATGTTCATGTTCCTTATTGTGCGAGCTTGTGTTCGTTCTGCGCGTGCACTCGCGTGATCAGCCGCAATAAATCTCTCGCGGAGCCTTTCGTGGACCATTTGCTCAAGGAGCTCGATCTGAAGCTAGAGTCCTTCGGCAAGCTTTCTCGTAGATTTGTGATTCATGACATTCATCTCGGTGGAGGCACTCCGACATGGTTGCCTCCCGATGAGCTGGACAGAATGCTTTCCGGCATTCGCTCGGCGATGACAGCTGTTCATAGTTCCGAGGATTCTGAAATCTCGGCCAGTGGAGGTCCTCAATTATCCGTCGAAATCGATCCGAGAACATGCGCCGCTGACCATGTTGAAGTCCTGGCAAAGCACGGGTTGAGTCGCGTGAGTCTCGGCATTCAAGACTTTCATGAGCCGACACTAAAAGCCATCAAGCGCTTTCAGACTCAGGAAGAAGTTCACACTGTTATAGACCTCGTGCGTGCTAAAGGTGTTGATTTGATCAACTTCGACCTCGTTTATGGTTTGCCCTACCAGACAAAGCAATCCATGAAGGATTCCATGCAAACCCTTAAAATCTTTGGGCCTACTCGCGTGGCTCTGTATAGCTATGCACATTTGCCTCAGCTCAAAAAACACCAAATCGGAGTCGCAAAACACGGCTTGCCGGAGGCTCATTTGAAGCAAGAACTCTATCAAATTGCGAAGGCCTCTTTGATCGAGGCTGGATATGTAGATATCGGTATGGATCATTTTGCTTTGCCTGATGATGAACTTTTCAAGGCGCAAGAGTCGGGGAAGTTGCATCGCAATTTTATGGGCTACACCGACCACAAGCCTCAACTTCTTCTCGGTCTAGGGCCGTCGAGCATGTCGGATTCCGGGCTGGCTTATGCTCAGAATCCGAAAGAAGTGGGGCCGTGGTTTGAGAGCATCACTGCTGGAAATGTGGACCCTGTGAATGGGCATCGTTTGTCGCCAAAGGATCTAGAAAGCCGCGAGCGAATTTTAGACCTCATTTGTAGAGGGAGGGCGCGCGTGTCTGCGGATGAATGGGAGTGCATTTCGATGAGCGAGCTCGCACAAGACGGCTTGATCTCATGGGATGAAGCTTCAGAAACGATGCATCTTCTTCCCGAGGGCGAGCCCTTCGTGCGAAACATCTGCGCACTATTTGATGATTATCTTGTGAATAAACCTGCGCCTCAGCTAGATGAAAGGCCACGCTTTAGTCAGTCGATTTAGGTTGCGGGTGAGAAGAGTGGTCAAAGTAGGCTTCGACTCTGGAGCCCTTTGTCAAAGCTTGACGGAGAATCGCCTAAAATCATTTTGAAAACTTTGGGAGCTGTCCGATATCATAACGACTATGAACTTCAGGCGCTGCTTTGTGATGTTGGTGGGATTTGCGTCCATCGTATGGCTTAGTAGTTTTTCAGCTTCAGCAGTCGCGGGCAGTCATTGTCACGAAGAAGTATCAACAGAAGAAGTATCAACACTGGAGCTTCGCTCACAAAGTACTGCGAGTGCTCAAGCCTTGATGCAAGCTCAGCTAAGTGACTCCCGTGGGAATTCCCATCATGAAGGCGAAGATTGCAGTGAAGACTGTTTTGTCGCCTGCACTCATCCATGTTGCTCGGGCTTGCTTGCATTTTTCTCGGATGCTGGTGTTGAAATACCCGAACTTTCTTCGTCCGTGAAGTCAGTTCACTCCTCTCTTTTTAGGGGTGAGTTTTATCTTAGAATTTTCAGACCTCCCAAGCTCCTAGCTTAGTTTCAGAATCTATTTCACCAGTTTTACTAAGTTATTTATTAAGGAGATTATTATGTTAAAGAAATTATTTTTAGGTCTATCACTTTCACTCGTTCCTGCCGCTGCTATGGCTTCTACGTGTAGTAGTTGCGCCAATGGTTGTAGTTGCGAAAGCACCGGCTCTTGCAGCTGCGACAAAGAAACTTGTGATTGCCCAAACTGCTAAGTTTCAGGCATAAATGAAGGGTGTTTGCACCGTTTTCGAAACATCGATCCCATCGAGGCGAAAGCTTCGGTGGGATTTTTCGTGGGATCATGTCTTTCTATCTATGTGCCGCAGAAAGTGTTTTCAACGATCTCGCTGGGCTCTGGCGGGAGGGAAAAATCTTGATCTTCGGCGCGCTCAGTATAGGGATTCGCTAAGACTGTCTTCAACCTCTCAAAGGGCTGATAGTCTCCTTGGAATGCGGCTTGAATTACTTTCTCTACTTGGTGGTTTCTGGGAATATAGGCGGGGTTTGCAGAATCCATTTTCTTTGCGGCTTCATCCGCATCAATGCCCTCCCGCATCAAGCAGCTACGCCAGGCATTCCAGAATTCAGTGAGCTGTGGGGTGGCGACGAAAAAGTCGCTGACCTTGCTATTCTTCAAGCTTTTTGAAAGTTCTCGAAAACTATTTGTATAGTCCAGACTATGGCGATGGAGATACTCGAGGTAGGAGATGATGAGCTTGCGAGTCTCTTCCCGAGACTCGTCAGCCTTTTCATTATTGGCGTCACCGCTCGTTCCTGTGTGTGTTTTATCTTGGAAGGTATCGAGGCCAAATTTCTTCGCCATGTGCCTCGTCCAAGCCTCATCAAAAAATCTTCCCATACCTTGTAATTCTTTGTTCAAAATTTCTATGGCAGTTTCTTGCTCTGGATCAACTTGCGAGGCGATGGCTTGCGCGAGCCGCGATAAATTCCACTGAGCAATCGAGATTTGGGCATTATACGCATAGCGAGCATTTCGATCAATGAAGCTATAAACTTGTGAGAAATTAAAATGGTCCATAAAGGCGCAAGGGCCATAGTCAATCGTGACGCCTGCAACCGACATATTATCGGTATTCATCACTCCGTGAATAAATCCTAGGCTCATCCATTGTGCGACTAAATCAGCCTGTAGGGAGGCGACTCTCTTCACGAAAGCTAGGGCTTTGTTGGGGGAGTTTTCTAGGTCTGGAAAATGCCTAGTGACCGTATAGTCAAGGAGCTGTTTCACTCCGTCGCTGTCTTGCTGAGCATAAAACAATTCAAAGCTTCCGACTCGAACGTGGCTGGGGGCGACTCGTGTGAAGACGCCGCCGGGCACATGGCCTTCTTGCCTGTAAACAGTTTCGCCCGTCGTCACACAGGCCAAAGCTCTTGTTGTCGGAATCCCCAAAGCATGCATCGCCTCACTCAAAATGTATTCGCGAATGACGGGCCCGATACTGGATTTGCCATCACCGCGCCTTGAATAAGGTGTTTGTCCTGAGCCTTTCAACTGGATGTCAAAGCGTTCGCCAGATTGTGAAATGACTTCACCCAGTAAATGTGCGCGGCCATCTCCCAGAATACTAAAATGCCCGAACTGATGACCTCCATAGGCTGTCGCGATGGGGTCAGAGGATTCAAAGATTTTGCTTCCCGAAAAATATTGAGCCAAATCCTCGTCGCTAAGACTCGAAAGGTCTAGATTTAACTCCTTCGCGAGCTCAGAATTGAAGGAAATCAGCTTAGGTGCCGGCACTTTTGCAGGTAGGACCTTTGAGAAAAAGCGCTCAGGCAAGGTGGTGTAGGTGTTTTGGAATGGAATGCTCATAATATCTAAACTTCGAACAGGCTTGAGCCTATTACATCTAACCATGGCTAGCGAGGAGCTTTTGAGCGACATTATAACGCCAATTTGCTAAGAGGCACCGTTGTAGGCTTGAGAAGCGCCGCTCTATTTAATGGGGCTTGATAAAATATTTTTTCATTGCTCTCTGGGCCTCTTTTCACTATATCCCGACTATGGAGCTAGTGAAAACTGCCACCCACACCCTCCCCATATCCCTTTCATTCGATGACGTCTTGCTAATGCCCGGTTACTCCGAGGTGATGCCCACTCAGGTTTCCATTCAGACCAAGCTTGGGCCATTCAATTTGAACATCCCCATTATTTCAGCTGCTATGGATACTGTGACGGAAGCCCGCACAGCGATTGCGATGGCTTTGCTGGGTGGAATGGGTGTTTTACACAAAAACATGACGGCTGAGGAGCAAGCTTGGCAGGTTTCTAAGGTGAAAAAGTTCCAGCACGCTGTCATCGGAGAACCTACTACTGTGGAAAGCTCGATGACGATCAGTGATCTTAGAAAAGTCATTGAAGAGACTGGTGTGACGGGGTTCCCGGTTGTCGAAGCTGGCGGCAAACTCGTCGGGATGTGCACAGAGCGAGACATTCGCTACACACAAGATGAATCGACTTTGGTGAAGGACGTTATGAGTTCTCCTGCCAAAAGTTTAAAGGTGGGTGCCACTGAAGCCGAAGCGCAGGCCTTCTTTCAAGAACACAAAGTTGAAAAACTTCCTTTGATCGACACTGAGGGCAGACTTAAAGGCTTGATGACCTCCAAGGATTTGCGCCAAGCACAAGATCACCCCAATGCTCTTCGTGATCCGCACGGAAGTTTGGTTGTGGCGGCGGCAATCGGCGCGCTAAGTGATGAGACCAAAGATCGAGTGAAAGCTCTCGTTGAAGCGGGGGTTGATGCTCTTGTTGTGGATTCGGCCCACGGACACAGCGCTGGAGTGATGAATACTTTGAAATGGATTCGCTCCATTTATCCAAAGCTACCTTTGATCGGTGGAAATATCGCAACGGCTGAAGCCGCCAAGGCTTTGATTGAAGCGGGGGCGAATGTTGTGAAAGTCGGAATCGGTCCCGGATCCATCTGCACCACTCGTATCGTGAGCGGAATCGGCGTTCCTCAATTTACGGCAGTTAGTGAAGTCGCGGCGTATGTCAGGGCGAATCACCCTGATGTCGGTGTGATTGCTGACGGTGGACTTCGTTATAGTGGAGATCTCACTAAGGCCCTCGCTGCCGGTGCGCATGCTGTGATGGCTGGCGGATTGTTCGCGGGAACGGATGAGTCGCCAGGCGATATCGTTCTTTATCAAGGCCGAAGCTACAAACTTTATCGTGGTATGGGATCGCTATCTGCTATGAGACAAGGCTCCAAAGATCGTTACGGCCAAGCATCAGTGAAAGACGCCAGTAAATTGGTTCCAGAAGGTGTTGAAGCCCGAGTCCCTTACAAAGGAACGATCAGCGCTGTTATCGACCAACTCACAGGGGGCCTCAGAGCTGGAATGGGTTATGTCGGAGCGGCGAACCTCGTTGAACTTTGTGAGAAAGCTCGTTTTAGAAGAATCACTCCAGGCGGATTGAAAGAAAGTCATGTTCACGATGTGAGCATCACCAACGAAGCTCCTAACTACACGTCACACAGTTAATATTTAAAGTTAATGAACGGCTAAGAAGCAGAGAAAGTTTGAAAAATGATTGCGATAGTTGATTACGGTTCCCAATACACACAACTCATAGCAAAGAAGTTCAGGCGAGCCGGCTACCTGGCGAAGGTATATAGCGCAAAGACGACGGCCGAAGATCTCAAAGCTTTAATGAATGATGGCGGTGCAGATTCTCCGGCCCAAGAGATTCAGGGGCTCGTTCTTTCCGGTTCACCATCAAGCGTTGGCTTTGATCTTCATGTCGATGTGAATTTTCTCAAATTAGATTTGCCTATTCTTGGAATTTGCTTCGGCTACCAAGACCTCGCCACCAAGCTCGGTGGCAGAGTCGAGGCGGCCACCAACCGTGAATACGGCGAAGCTTGGGTGGAAAAGGTCAATACCGATTGTGACGACCACCTCCTTGATGGCATTCCTTCAAAATTCAAAGTTTGGATGAGTCACGGCGATAGTGTCGTCGAACTCCCGAAGGGCACAGATCTTCTTTTGCAATCCAAGAGTGGCCCAGCCGCTTTCAGAATTGCTGACAAACGTCTTTGGGGCTTGCAGTTCCACCCCGAGGTTTATCACTCCCAATATGGCACAGAGCTTTTTGAAAATTTCGCTAAAATTTGCGGCCTCAAAAAAGGTGAGTGGACGGTCAAGGAAGCTCTTGAGAAATCTCTTCAGCAGTTGAAAGTCCAGCTCGCTGATGTGGACGAATGTTGGTGTGCGGTATCGGGTGGGGTGGATTCCACAGTGCTTGCTGTTTTGCTTTCTCAAGTCACCAAGGTAAAGGCCCTCTTCGTGGATCATGGCTTTCTTAGGGCTTACGACGAAAGTGATCTCAAAAAATATTTTGCCCCTTATCCCAATATCGACCTTGAAGTGATCGACGCTCGCGAGGTTTTTTGGAAAGACCTAAAGGGTCAGTCCGACCCCGAGACCAAACGTAAAGCCATTGGCCGCATGTTTATCGAAACATTCTATTCACACATTGGAGCTGAGAAGGGGACGAAAGTCTACTTGGGCCAAGGCACGATTTATTCTGATGTGATCGAGAGCGCGAAAGCTTCCGCTGGCGTGAGCCACAACATCAAAAGTCACCACAATGTGGGCGGCTTGCCGGACGAGCATGATTTTGTCTTGGTCGAGCCCCTAAGAGAATTTTTCAAGGATGAAGTTCGTGAGATCGGCGCATTACTTGGCATTCATGAAGAAGCCCTAGCGAGGCATCCTTTCCCAGGACCGGGTCTAGCGATCCGCTGTTTGGGCGACCTTACGCCAGAGCGTATTGAGATCCTCAAGAAGGCGGATGACTTGATGATTCGCGAGCTCAAAGAACGCGGGCTTTATACTCAGACGTGGCAGGCGTTTTGTGTGCTCACTGACACCTCAACTGTGGGCGTCATGGGCGACGCAAGAAGTTACGAATCTGTCTTGGCGCTGCGAGCTGTCAGCTCGAGTGACGCGATGACGGCGGAAGTCACACAATTTCCTATGAAGGACTTGTGTGAGATCGCAACCAAGATTGTAAATGAGATCCATGGAGTCAACCGAGTGGTTTACGACATTACTGGCAAACCCCCCGGCACTATCGAGTGGGAATAATTCCATGAGAATTATGAACGTGAGACGTGTGAGTAAAAATCAATGAATATGCAAAAAAAACGTCAGTGGTTATTGTTCTCTTCCTCAACTGGACAAACCTTCCGTAACTTTTATCTCTCCTTAAAGGCCGATAGCCAAGCCGAGATAAAAGGCTTCTTCACCGACAGACCCTGTGCAGCTGCAACGATCGCAAGACAAGTCTTGGATGAAGCACCTGTCTACGAATTAGAAAAATCCAAGTTCGAAGACTTCGTTTTGAACTGGATTGAAAAGCAGGAGCTCAAAGATGCTGTGATTTTGCTTTGTGGTTTCTTCGGAATTCTCTCAGCAGACTTCCTTGAGAAATGTCCCTTCCCAGTTTTCAACACGCATCCCTCACTTCTTCCTGCCTTTCCTGGGCTTGATAAAAAAGTGCAGCGACAAGCCTGGGAGTCCGTACCAGTTTCTGGATTCACTGTGCATATGGTAAACGCCACGCTTGATGGTGGACCGATCGTCTTCCAACAGCCTGTGGCGATGGACCCTCGGTGGGACGAAGACCAGGCGCGCGATGCGGTGAGAGACGCCGAGCAAAGATGGCTCCCCATCGTTTGGGAACACTTGCTCCAAACGAATATTTCAAAAGAAGACGTATTGCTGACCAGTCGTGAGTTGAGAGCCAAGCATGGCCTCATCGGCGCTGGCTTTCAAGAAAGGTTAGAAGCTCATCATGCCAACATCTAACACTCCATCATCTAACGGCCCCACGTTTCATTTCAGTCCACTCGATACGAGATACAAAGAAATCCTTCCGGAGTCCTTGTCCGAGGAGGCTTGGCTTCTTGCGCAGATCACCGTCGAAAGAGAATGGCTCCTCGAGCTTCAATCTCGCGGCATCATCACCGAGAAATTATCGAGAGAAGAGTTTGATAAGGTTTTCAACGGCGTAAGCGCTGAAGAAATTGCGGAGATCGAAAAAACAACTCAACACGCCACTCGCGCTCTTGTTGAGACACTGATCAATCGCTTGAAGAAGGCCGGCCACAAAGAAAATGCAAGATGGGTCCATGTGGGACTCACTTCTTTTGATACCGTGGACACCGCTCAGAGAGTGAGGCTCAAAGCTTTTGTTGAAAATGATTTCGTGCCTGAGATCAACAAGCTCAAAGATACCCTCAGAACTCTAACCAAGAAATATGCGCGAACGCCTCAGGTCGGCCGCACACATGGCCAATGGGCTGTGCCTAGTTACATGGGCTTGATGTTCTCTGAATGCTTAGATCGATTGCACAAACAAGAAGAGCGCATGCTTTGGGCGTGGTCAGAATTGACCGGCCAGGCGTCAGGCGCTGTTGGTGGCTACCAAGCAAGTTCGCTGCTTGTGGATGATCCTGTCGAATTAGAAGAAGCTTTTTTGAAGAGACTCGGTTTGAAGCGCGCCTTGGCCTCGACTCAAATTCTTCCACCGGAAGATGTGCTAAACTTGGCCCATGAATTTTTCGTCATGAGCGCCGTGGTCACGAAGCTCGCCAATGACCTCAGGCATTTGGCCCGCTCAGAAATTGCTGAGATCGCAGAAGGTATGGCTCCAGGACAAGTGGGATCGAGCACCATGCCTCAGAAGCGCAACCCTTGGAACTTTGAACACGTTTGTAGCCTTCATAAGGTTTTGCAGACGAGATACCTGCTTTTGCAAACCGATCTCATCACCGAACACCAACGTGATCTGACGAACTCTGCATCGGGTAGATTCTACTGCGAAGCTTTTGCGATGAACTTTTTGATCTTTAAGCGTATGAATAAAGTTCTACCGAATCTTGAGATCTTCGAAGAAAATCTCGCACGTAATCTTGCGAACGCAGGTGGTAGTGTTTTCGCTGAGGCCATGTATGTCGAACTCACCAAAGAGGGGGAGGATGATGCCCACTCCACAGTGAGAGAAGCTGCACGTGAATCAGAGAGAGTGAACAAGGACCTCATAGAGGTTCTGCACTCCTCCGGAAAACTTTCCAAAGAAAAATCTCCAGAAGTCATCAAGGACCGTGTTCTGAATGGCGCGCGAATCAAAGTAGATACGGTATTGAAGCTCACTGAGCAAAATTGGGATTTGGCGCACTTTAAAGGTAAGGGACATTAATATTTATGTGTGGTGTTCTCGGCGTTGTTTTATGTGATGAACTTCATGAGCGTTCTTCTGAACTTGCCATGAGCATGTTGCAGCGGCTTCAACACCGTGGACAAGATGCGGCTGGCGTGACAGTCCTTCCTAAAACTGGTGGATTTAGTTGGTCGAAGGGGCTCGGGCATGTGGCTGAAGCCTTGAAGACCTGGGGCGATCTGCCTCCCGCAAAAGCTTTCGTCGGCCACACTCGCTACGCAACAACGGGTAAGGGCGGCGTCGCGATGGTTCAGCCTTTTGTGTCAGGGACGCCGAGACTTGCGATGGCTCACAATGGAAACATTGTGAATACCCTTGAGCTCAAAGAAAAATATGAAATCGTCACGGACTCCGATTCCGACCTCGCGGTTCTTCAACAATACTTTATGCATTTTGAAGAGAAGCTTGGTTTTGAACAGGCGTTAGAGAATCTATTTAAAAGTTTTATCGGTGCGTATGCTGTCGTCGGACTTACTGAAGCTGGCGAGATGTTTGCCTTCCGTGATCCTCATGGCATTCGACCACTCTTTATGTATCGCTCTCAGCACATGACAGCATTCGCCTCGGAAACCAGTGCGCTTCAATTCCTGAAAGAATACGAGCGTGAAATCGGTCTGCCAGAGAGTGAGTCAGGGCTAGTCGAGATTGATGCGGGTGCTTGGGTGAAGATTTCAAAAGATGGTGACTTTAGTCAGGGCCAGATCAAAGTTCCTGGCTTTAAGAAAACTTTTTGCATGTTTGAGATGGTGTATTTCTCATCACCTCAATCAGAGTATCAAGGCCACAGTGCTTATCGATACCGTTTTACAATGGGGCAGGTATTGGGGCGTAAAATTCTTCATGAACTTCCCGCAAATCAAGACCCTAGAGATGTGTTCGATTACGTGGTTCCCGTTCCAGACACCTCTCGCTCGGCTGCGATTGCTGTTGCTGAAACTCTCGGGGTTCCCTACCGAGAATATTTAGTGAAAAATCCTTATGCGGCGAGAACCTTCATTCTCGCCAATCAGAAAAGCCGAATCAAGGCACTAGAGTCCAAACTCAGCTTGATCGGGCCTGAAGTTAAGGGACAGAAGATTCTCTTGGTGGATGATTCGGTTGTCAGAGGAAACACATCACGATTGATGGCCAAAAGATTGAAGGAGGCTGGTGCGCTTGAAATTTCGATGGCGTCAGCGTGTCCTCCGATTCGGCATGGCTGCTTCTATGGAATTGATTTTCCGGATGAAGACGAACTCATCGCAGCCAAAGGCATTTCTGCCGAAGTGGTGGCCGAAAAAATCGGACTCAAGAGTGTTTATTACTTAGATATCCCAGGGCTCAAACGAGCTTTGGACAGTGAAGAGTTGTGTACGGGTTGTTTGGATGGCCATGCCGAATCCACCAAAGAAGCTTTTGCTCAATTTTTGGACCGTAGGCGTGAGCAAAGAATCGCGGACGCACAGACTTAGGGTGCAGGTGAAGCCCACGCACAGGCAAAAGCCATAAAGAGGATAGAAGATGAAGAAGTCAAAAATCGCTGAAGGGTCAAACAAAGATTTGTGGACACTGGAGGGCTAGGCTGGCGTTTTGAAAGATGTCTATAAAAACTTCATTGCCTTTGATTTTAGTGATCGCATATCAGTGTTTGATTGGGGTGATTTGGATTGTGGACTTTTGAATCGCGGAAAGAATCTTGAGCGTTTTGCTCTTGCGGTCGCAAAGCATATGAAGAGTCGCGGCATTGCCCAAGCTTGTGATTTGGAGTTGAGTGAAAAAGCTGGCTGCTATGTCTCGAGGGTTGTCTCTCATCCAAAATTCGACACAAAACTAGGTCAAAATTTGGATTCAAAAATGGAGGCGCAAGCCTCAGGTGATTGGCAGTTTCTTCCCCTTGAGTTCATCGTAAGGTGGGGCATTCCGCAAGGGTCTAGTCTCTTGAAGAGGCAGCCAGATCAATACAGTCTTTGGCAACGCCTCGAAGCGCCCCTGTTTGAATACAGCACGAAGCTAGAGGCTCAAGATCGCATGGTTGATAAAGCTGAAGCTCAGTCGCTGCTGGCTGATTCTCAAATTGGCCTTGATCAAATTGAAGAGTTTCTTGCAAAAACAACAAAAGCTTTTGAAAGCTTTTTCTCAGATCGTGGACTTGAGCTTTGGGATGCCAAATTTGAACTCGCCGTAAACACCACCACCTCGGATCTAATGCTAGTGGATGCTGTGACTCCCGATGAGATTCGGGTCACGATGAAGGGGGTGAGGCGTGTGCCTCTCTCGAAAGAGATGCTTAGGGCATGGCTCAGGCAAACGCCTTGGTTTGATGCGGTTGTGAGTGCGAAGGCTTCAGCCGAATCCAATGGCGAATCAAAAGATTATAAATGGCAACAAGACGTCGCGCTTCCCGTCCCTCAAATTGGTGAATGGAGGCGAGAGAAGATTTCTTCTCTTTATGAGGCACTAGCGGAGTTGGCTGAAGAACCCACGTCCAAGGCGCTTTGGGATTGGGTAAAGTCTGATTCACCTGCGAATGTTGCCGTCATTGGCGCTGGAGGAAGGGAAGAAGCGACGAGGTGGAGACTCCAAAAAGAAGGCGTAAACGTTTCCTCCGCTAAAACAGTGGATGAAGTGAAGGCTCTCAATCCAAATTCATTAGACGCTGTCATCGTGAGTATGGATGGTGACCTTGCGGATGGTGTAACGGACGAACTGGCAAAACTAGGCTACTGGACTTTTGGTCCTTCGCAGCAAGCGTCCAAGCTGGAGTGGTCAAAATTATTCGGACGGGAAGTTGCAATGAGTGCTGGAGTTCCAGCGCCGCTTTATTCCAAATCATTAAAAGACTTCGATCGTGAAACCCAAGCTGTTCCCGTTCTCAAGCTTAATGGCTTAGCCGCAGGCAAAGGCGTTTATCTATATGAATCGTGGGAAGACCTCGAAGCTAAAGTCAAAGAGCTCGAGGCGGCAAAAGAAGAATTTTATTTCGAAGAACGCTGCGAAGGTTTTGAGGCGTCGATATTTTTTGAGTGTCTCAGAGATTCGTCAGGCAAAGCGAGTGTGAAACTTTTGGGCTCAGCGCAAGATTTCAAGAGGAGATTTCTTGGTGACGAAGGTCCCAACACGGGGGGAATGGGGGCATGGGTTCCGCATCCAAAATTAAAAGCAGAAGATTTAGCGATGTTCCAGGCTTGGGCTTTGAGGACTGTCGCTGAGATGGAGAGACGCGGCGATTTCTATCGCGGAATTTTATATGTTGGCGCTATGAAAGATGTGAGGCAGGGATGGAAGCTCATCGAGTTCAATGCACGCTTTGGAGATCCGGAGACACAAGCGCTCCTCACGCAGTGGCCGAGAGATAAGAAGGTCATCCGTTCGATGCTCTCTTTGACGAGCGACTTTCAAGATCATTACGGCCTCGAAAATCTAGAAGCTCATTCGCTATGCCTTTCTCTCGTCAATCCGCAATATCCAGAGAGGGCTGAGCCCATTGAGCTTGAGCCTTGGGACTTTGTTGAGAATGAAAACACCCAAGTCTTCCGCACAAACAGCAAAACAGGAAGAATGGCCTACATCGTAGCCCAGGATCAGACTCGTCATGAGGCTGGTGATCATATTTTTGAAGTGCTCATCACTTCGCCTTGGAGAGAGCAACTTGAATGGAGAACGGATATTCTAAAATGAGCAGTGTAGATTCAAACACAAAAATGTGGCTAATGAAGGCCGATATCCCCACGTTCCTACTGGCTAAGAACGAAGAGCGACAGGTGGAGTCTTTTCTACTCTTTCGAGCGGAAGGCCTTAAAGAAAAAGAATTAGATCATCTTCAAGAATTCTTGGGGGATTCTGACGAATTTCATCCAGGGTTTTTGGGCGATAAGCAGCTCCTTGCAAGAGTCCATCATCCCGCATCAGTCGATCCAAGAGAAATTTCTCTAGGCAAGTTTTTGAATGTGCCTCCACATCAGCTTCGTATTGAATCTTGGCTCGTAGCTGATTCTGCAGGCGTGTTGGAGAGTTTAAAGCTCGACGCAGAAAATCTCTGGAGAGAACCCGCGATTGAGTTTGTTTGGACGGGGTCTGTTAAGGATTGGTGGAAGGAAAGAGCTAACTTACCCGAGGTAAAAAGACCAGCCGACCCTAGCATGGATCCTGTGGACTGCCCTGGGAGCATAGGTTTGGATTTTTCTGATGACGAGGTGAAAGTCATTAATGAGACCTCGACTCAGATGGGCCGTAAGCTCACTCGCACAGAATGGGAATTACTTGCCCAAACTTGGTCAGAGCATTGCAAGCACAAAATCTTCGGAGCCACGATTGAGACTAGTGGCGCTACAAAAAGTTCCAGACTTGCTTCAACGCCAGGAATTTTCAAAACCTATTTGAGAAAACCAGCTTTAAAGATTGCTGACGAGCAGACGCAAACATATCTTTCATTGTTCCATGACAACTCAGGAGTTTTGGGACTCACGCGTCCTGATGGTTCGCAGAGTCCTTGGGCTGCTTGTATCAAAATGGAAACGCACAACAGCCCGTCTGCTATTTCACCCTATGGTGGAGCGTCGACAGGACTTGTGGGGGTTCATCGAGATATTCTTGGCACCGGGCTTGGTGCGAAGCCGATTGCTAGTTGGGATGTGCTTTGTTTTGAATCTTCAAAGCACAACGAGCGTAGACCTACGAATGCTTTGCCTTCTGAAATCATCCGCAAAGGTGTGATCAAAGGCATTGAA
>Ga0100403_1000739_pt1 | contig 32089 bp, 35 predicted proteins | sample CryGeymet201501t_FD_83663 | JGI IMG/M metagenome (GOLD analysis project Ga0100403, IMG submission 83663) | Groundwater microbial communities from Crystal Geyser aquifers in Utah, USA - Crystal Geyser metaG 2015-01t | ecosystem: Environmental > Aquatic > Deep subsurface > Groundwater | place... | reverse complement strand
GCCACGCGGAGCGTGGAAAACCCTTTTGGATTCTGAATTCGGCGGGGGGAATGCATTAGTGTCGCGCCTTCGGCGCGACCCCATTTCGGCTCTAAAATCCGATTTCGATTTCTGGCGGAAGGGGAGGGATTCGAACCCACGGGACTGTGAAAGTCACGGTTTTCAAGACCGTTGCAATTGACCACTCTGCCACCCTTCCAGACGGACAAACGCTGGTGAATTATACCACTGCGAGGGCATTCTACTATGCTACACTAGAGTCATGACGAGTGTTCCTGTCCCACCTTCTGCTGCCGAGATGGCCCGCACGGCTGCACCACAAGCAAGCCCACCAACTCAACAAAGTCGCCCTACCGAGAGTGAATTTTTCCCCGGTATGAACAAACCCATGCCAGAAGAAGTTATTTTTGAATGGATTGCTCCAGAGCGTCCGTTCAAAAAGCACAATCGTCAGTTTTTCACGACTATTTGGATGATCGCACTGCTCCTTTCCTTAATTTTCTTTTTTGCCGGCCAACTCCCGCTGATTGCCGTTGTTTTGGCAGTCGTGTTCATGATTTATATGCTGTTTACGATTCCTCCTGGTATTGTGTCTCATAAAATCACCACTTATGGCTTTCGTGTCGAGGGCAAACTGTACTACTGGGAAGAAATGGGTCGTTTTTGGTTAACCAAGAAGTATGGTCAAGATTTGCTCCACATCGAAGTTGGTCGCTTCCCCTTTCAGCTGACTACTCTCCTGAGTGAAGAGCTGCCAGAGAACACCATGCGCCTGATTTTGTCCGAAATTCTCCTCGAAGAAACACCAGAACCCACCGCCTACGAAAAAATGGCCAGCTGGCTCCACAAAAAAATCCCGATCGATATCGAATCGTAACCGCCGTCCGTCCTCAAGTTTGATACAATACACTCGTTCGTTTGTAATTGCGCCAATAGCTCAGTTGGATAGAGCATCAGTTTGCGGAATTGAAGGTCGCTGGTTCGAATCCAGCTTGGCGCACAAAGATTCTGACTTTTTATTTGGGAGAGGTGGCGGAGTGGTCAATCGCAACGGTTTCGAAAACCGTGACTTTCGGGTCCCGTGGGTTCGAATCCCACTCTCTCCGCAACACCTGACAGAAATCTACACAAACGAACAGAAAATAGCCAAAATCTTCGCTAATCTAATGGTGGCAATCCTGCTAAAAACTGTTCCATGTCGTGAGTATAAATAACTGGCTCATTATTCAACATTCCCACTGTTTGACCAGCTATCCATGTTTGAAATTGAGTAAACTGCTGGAGGCTTAAATATTCTCGAATATTGCTCAGAGTATAGCCTTCCATTCCGTCAAAAGTAATAAGTTGTAAATGAGGTTTTACCAGGATTATATTGGGATACTTTGTTTCCATTTTGTTTACTAATCTGTTTCAAGTCTCGCTCAACGTACGTGGCAATGTACTGGTCATAATAGTCAATAGCTTTAATGCCTTTGTCGTAGATTGCTGGATAAAAACCAGTGAAAATTTGGACATAGACTTTATCTGTCACTTCTTCATTAAAAATACGTGTTATCTAAAGTTTCTTCATATTCTTGGGTTTTAATAAATCCTAGCCCATCAAACTTATAGACTTCGACTGTTCTCTGCTTCTCGGGAGGAAAATAGCGATAATAAGCAAGCAGTTCAAGTGTTCCATCATTATCTATATCTTTAAATTCAGGTTTATTTCTACTTACTATTCCATAGAAGGATGGCGGTTTTGAGGTGGAAACAGGCATAAGATTTAATTGCCTTTTTTCATAGGTATAAAAAGTGGTATCAATTGAGTGACCGCTAGCCGTTCTCACTTCTAATATTTGAAGTCCTTGAGAGTTAATTTTACGGACTTCTATCCCATCAAAGTAACCATGAAGAACTAAAGCTGATTTTTCACTATTATTAATATAAATTTTTGTATTTTCATCTCCGATTTCCTTTCCTAATGTTGAAGAAATGGTAACTTCTTCAGATTCTCCATCATTATCTAAATCAAAAAATCCTTTCAAGACGTATGGGTCTTGTAGATCTGGAATAGAAAGTGTGTCTTTAGAATCATTAGCTTTGTCATGGATAGTCCCAATGGACAATACGTCATTGCTTTCATGAGTAGTAATATCTGCAAAAGGGAATGCAATTAGAATGACGGTAGCAACTAGATTAAAAATCATTGTCGCCTAAAACATCATTGATGAACTTTTTAGTTTCTTCAGGGAGATTATTAAAATCTAATGGTTCTTTTACCGGAATATGACCCAAACCCCAATTCCATGCCGCTAATGTTTTCTTTACATGATCACGTTGCCCATCATATCGCTTATAAAGCCAACTGAAATACAAAAACCCACCTTCAATGTTTTGGTCGACATCATATGGATTAGAAACTTCAAATCCTAGTTCTTTGATTTGCTTAATGGTAATACCTGTAAGTTGGAAAATACCCTTAGCACCCGCTCCAGATTCAGCTTCTGGGTCAAATTGTGACTCTCTTTTTGCTATTCTCAACATCATTTTTGGATCAAAACCAAATTGCTGAGATTTATATTCAATTTTTTCTTGAATCGTGGTAGGTATTTTAAAGTAAATGTTTTCAAAAGTTATTTTTTCTAATTTTGGCATTCGATCTGCCCAAAATTCGACATAATGCACTCCCGACGGAAGATTTGCCTCAAATTTTTCACTTTGTTGCTCACCTTTTACTAGCGAAGTGATAAAGTACCAAAATTTTTGACGTTTGTTTTGATTGCTCCGCTTTATAGAGTTGTCAATTACAATTTTGACATCGTCGCTATCAAGAAACCTTCTAGTAAGCGTTAGTTCAGTTTTGAGGGAGGCTAAACTGGCGTCTACAAAAACGAAGGTGATCCAATCTCGTCGATCTCCATCTTCAGCCGTGATATTCAAAGGAAAACTAAACTCTCTTATAGTTGATTCTTGAGTCACTTGGGAAATATCAACTCCGATGAAAGTTGCAGATAAATCGGGGATTAAGGAAAAATGGTGTTCTGCTGATTCAAGCCATAGAAGAAAAAAGACTGTTTTTGTTAATCCTTTTGAAGTCCCGCCAGAAAAAGCTGCTGGGCTATCAAAGTATCTTGCATTGTTGGTTAGCTGAGAAAATTTTCTGTTATCAATTTCAATTCTCAAGTCTTCGTCATCAGTTCCTTCCATTTGTATTTCATTTTTAGTTTTAGCCCAAACTTGAATTAAGTAAATTCCTTTGTTTTTAACTGTAAAAACAAGATTCTCTGACTTTTTAACTACTCTTTCTGTGTGATCAGAATAAATTAATTCCATAACTTTAGTTTATAAAAAAATGCTTTTTTAGACAATGTTCAAAATACCTATTCAGGCCTCACATCAGGGATATAGATATACCCCTTCGTCTCCTGTAAAATAGTTCTAACGTCGTTCACGATGTCCCGCCCTAAATAAAAAACAGTCAATGCCCTATTTCATATAGGGTTTGAGCGATTTTTGTTGGTGTATAATTTGTCCTAGTTTGAACTAGTATTATTCGAAAGGTAACCATGTCAGAAGAATCACCAATACTCAGGCTTCCTGAAGATCCAGCATGGCAGGCACTTTTGCAACAGAAAAAGACAGATTACCGAACACGAATACAAAAGAGGAATCGAGATCGCATGCCTCCTGAGTTACAAAATACTCAAGCTGAGTACGCCTTGCTTGTTCTCCTTAAGTTATTTGATGGCTCAGAAGTAGCATCCTTTGCCTTATCGAGAGAGCTTGCGGCATTGCAGACTAAACATTTCGATAGCGAAAATTTTCAGCAGGCGTGCGCCGTGATTGACAGATATACTACAGATCTACCTTTTCTAGAGCAGCATTTACCAGCCCAGACTAACTAGTAGATTTTTCAAAAAAAGGTAAAATTGGAGCATGCTAAAAAACTACCTCGCATATCTCAAAGACAACCCAAAGGGTTATTGGTTTAAAGCCCGTTGGTTTGGTTGGGGTTGGACGCCGGTAACGTGGCAAGGTTGGCTGACAATATTTTTATACACCGCGATTTTACTCAAAATTGCTGTCGATGCCGAAGCCGGGTTTGTTGTTTCGTTTGTCGTACTGACCGCAATTTTTGTGGCTCTGCTCATTTGGAAAGGCGAGAAGCCTCGCTGGAGCTGGGGTGATCCGCGCAAGAAATAAAACACCCAACAATTTTTCCCTCAAGACCGCTATACTATCCCTCTAGACGTATCGAGTGTCATGCAACCAATACTACAAACTACCAGGCTACGCAAAGTGTATCCGCCTGAGAAAAAAGGCGGCAAGGAGTTTGTGGCGGTCGATGGCATTTCCTTTGAGCTAGAACCAGGACAGATTCTGGGACTGCTCGGACCCAATGGTGCCGGTAAGTCTACAACTATTTCTATGTTGCTGGGCGTGCTTACTCCTACCTCTGGTGAGATCACCTACTTTGGCAAAAACTTCGAAGCACACCGCAGCGAGATTCTCGACCAAGTTGGTTTTGCCAGTACCTATATCTCTATGCCGTGGCGGCTGACCGTGTGGGAAAATTTGCGTATTTATGCCCTCATGTTTGGCGTGGAGTACAAAGAATTTGCCCGGCGGGCAGAAAAATTTCTAACTAAGTTTGGAGTTTGGGACCAGCGCAACAAAATGATGAATCAGTTGTCAGCAGGTCAAACTACCCGGATTATGTTGGCAAAGGCGTTTATCCCTCGTCCCAAAGTTGCGTTGCTTGATGAGCCGACCGCCTCGCTCGATCCAGATATTGCCCACGAGGTTCGCCGATTTGTCCGAGACCAGCGCGAGCAGTACGGTACCAGCATTTTGTATACATCGCATAATATGGACGAGGTGGCCGATTTGTGCGACTCGGTTTTGTTTCTCAAAAAGGGTCAGATTATCGCAAAAGATACGCCAGAGAATCTAGCAGGATCCATTTCCAAAGCAAAAGTACGGCTGCTCGTCACCGATGGTTTGAAGAGAATAGAACGATTTGCGCGTGAGCAGTCACTGCCAGCCAACGTCGTAGACAGAGAAGTGGTGCTTGAGATCGATGAACAAAAAGTTGCAGAGTTTCTCATGCAACTAGCCGACGAAGATATTCATTACTCCCAGATTAGTATTGATAAACCGACGTTAGAAGATTATTTTTTGAGCATGAGCATATGAACTGGCACCGCATCCACGCACTAGCACTTCGTCATTTGTATCCGCTCAAGCGAGATTTTGATCTTTTGAGTGATATGGCCTATTGGCCGTTGGTCGACACCATTCTATGGGGAGTGACGAGTCAGTGGATTGCAGACACATCAGGAGTCGCTGGAGTCGCAACGGGAATTTTGCTTGGACTCGTGTTGTGGAATGTCCTTTGGCGTTCGCAGTCTGAGGTGTCTCGCAACTTGTTGGATGAAATCTTGAACAACAACATAGCGAATCTTTTTTCCACCGCTCTGACTATCAAAGAATGGGTGGTGTCAGTTTTGTTGTTGTCCTTACTCAAGACCATGATCACCATGAGTATCTTGTTGCCAGCCGTTTATTTGTTATATAAAGTCAACGTACTGCAATTAGGATCTTGGTTGGCCGTCTTTTTTGTCGGTGCAACATTTACTGGTTGGTGGATTGGTTTTATTTCAGCTGGTATTGTGTTGCGGTATGGCCTACGGATGCAGACAGTTGTTTGGACGCTGCCAGGAATCATGTTGCCCTTTAGCGCCGTGTTTTTCCCGCTCGATCGCTTACCAACATTTTTGCAGCCGATTAGTCGGTTAGTTCCCACTACCTATATTTTTGAAACCATGCGGGCGATTGTCGCTGGAGCATCGGTCGATTATTCGATGCTCGCATACAGTTTTGGACTCAATGCCCTGTTTTTGAGCCTAGCGGTGTGGTACTTTGTACGTAGCTTTGTTTATAGTAAAAAGCTTGGATTAGGGCGTTTTAGCAGATAAACAATAAGCTAACCAAGAAGGGAGTCCTATGCATGGATTCAACACAAACATAGAGCAAGTAACGCTCAGTAACTCAAATTTCCGTCAGGTTTTATACACCGGAAAACACAGCCAACTCGTACTGATGTGTCTTGAGCCAAAAGAAGAAATTGGCATGGAAACGCATCCAGACAACGATCAGTTTTTTCGCTTTGAGCAGGGTGAGGGCAAGTGTATTATCGATGAAAATGAATACGTAGTGACCGCTGGAAGTGCGGTGGTTATTCCTGCTGGCGCGCAACACAATGTCATAAACACTTCTGCAACAGAGGATCTAAAAATGTACACCTTGTACGCTCCTGCTCATCACAAAGATGGCACTATTCATACGACCAAAGCGGAGGCGGAGGCGAGCGAGTGAGTGCTGTCACCATCCGGCCACTAGAAAAAGACGATAGCCTTGATCTCTTTCACTTTATCAATAGGATCTCAAAAGAGGATACTTACATCCGATTCGCCGGCGAACAAATAACATTGCCCGAAGAACAGGCCTACGTCGATTCCGAACTTGCGCTCATGCAGCAAGGCGATTTGGTTAAACTGCTCTGTTTTGTCGATGACCAACTTGCTGGCGTGGTAGATATTCACCGCATGATCGAGTATCGGACAAGAAAGCGCCACGTCGGATTGCTCGGGTTATTGGTGGCCAAAGAGTTCCGAGGACAGGGTATTGGCAAAAAGCTTTTGCTCGAGTGTATCGCTCAGGCAAAAGAACAGATTTCTGGACTAAAAATGATTCAGCTGGAGTGTTTTGCGACAAATACAGCCGCGCTGGCATTATATGAAAAAGTTGGTTTCCGTGAGGTAGGACGAGTGCTTGGGGCGTTGCTGCACAAGGGGGAGTATGTGGATGAGGTGGTTATGGTGCGGGAGATGTAACTTTTTTCAGGTTGGTGATGACTAAATCAGTTATTTGCCTCGATGAGCTCTTTCATTTCTGGAGTCTGCATATCTCGCTCAATCAGGGTTCTGAGGTACACAGACCGAGGGACTTTCTTGACCCGAGCAACCAAGTCCAAAAATTGAGAAATCTTTGAAGAAACAAAAAAGTCAAAACGAACATCTTGTTTGGTAAGCGCGTATTCGAGTGAATTTTTGACAACTTCAAAAACATTGGACTGGTCATACGCCACTATTTGCAATCTTTCATTTTCAATCCCAGTAAAAAAGAATGGGGTAAGGTTTTTCTGATGCAGAACTATTACGGGTTTGTTCATACCCAGGGCTTTCTCAACAAGATAACCCATCGACAAGCTGTGGAAAGAAATTTCCGCGATAAGGACATCGGCTTTTTTGAGACATTCGATTGTGTCTTTGTAGTGGCAAAAAACCTCGTCATTAGTTTTTTCATAAAATGCCACTGGGTCTGCCTTGATGACTAGATCAGACAAGTGGGTAAAACCACATCGAGAAATTGCCTCATATATCTGCTGGTGCTCTGCAGTATAATCCTTGAGTGCTCTAGGAGAACCGGTAAAGAATGCTTTCATCGTACTGAAAAACCAGATACTATCCGGATTGGTACCATACTGGCTCCATAACTTATATGGATTAGATTATAATCCAATGTAAGAAAATGGTAAGTCTCTATTCACCCACGGTTTATTACAAATTGAGGGAGCAACTCAAACTAAATTTTTTTTCTTATTTCCATATCAATGAAGCATAAGTTTTCTTATCTCCTATCGTGATGAAACGAGGCTCCATACTTACTTTTGACTACTCAATATTGCTTCCGAAATTATGCTCCTCAATATTCTCTTAAGTTTTTCGCGCTTACTAATAATTACGGCATCTCTCTCATTGGAGAGATTTTCTCTGAAGTCAGTGGTCAGCGTATTTGAGATAAAATGCACATAGCTAAATGTTGATCCAAGCCTTGTTGCCATTCTTGCACAGTGACCTATCTCTGACTCAACAATATCAAAGTTTCCGAGTAACTGAAACCATTCATTTGACTCAAAAATTGCAGAAGGAGAATTAATGTGGGTAGCTTTTGAGATGTGCTCATACGTAACATCGTTAAAAAGGTTTTTCCACCGCACTACTTCACCCTCAATCAAACTTGTATCCCCAGTCACTATTGACACATTTGGAACTAAACTTGGATTTATACCACCAGCTTTTGCTGTATATATAATTGTTTTAACCCCGCCTTCTTCAATCATCAATTTGCAAATTCTTCCAAGGATATCGCCCCAAAATGTGTTCTTAAAACCCAATACTGTTACATCTTCCCTGCCTATCCTCACTTCCGACCAAACAAGGGTTCCGTGTTCCTGCCACAGAACTTCTGGAAAAATATCAAATAATCCCCATCCAGTGATAACTGTATTATGGAGAGGAATGTCAAGAATGTTTAACCCTCTTACCGCTTCAAACATTTCTGCTTCTGAAGGGAGCGCATATACTACTCTAATTTTTTTGTCTTTGAACCAATCTGAGAGTCGTATATAAGTAGAGACTACAGCAGCAAAATGCCTAATATACTCAGTTCCTGGGAAACATTCTAATGTCAACTGTCTACCACTCATTTTCGCGGTTGGTCTGTGCTCATTAATGATTTTTCCAGTCTTCTCATACTTACTGATACATGAATTTCTGTTGTAACATCCTTTTACAACTACTTCATCAAATTCTTTCTCGAAAAAATAATGGTGTAGCTTTATTTCAGCATACTTAAGAAGTGACCATTTCATCGTATGATCAGCAAGAGAGTCAATGGAGTCTGGTGTGTAAAGAAACCGGGAATCAACTACTGGGTAATTAGTGTGCATAAAAAGAGTTGAATGTATTGTACTTCTACCACATGTGTCTTCTCTTAGTTTTTTTGAAAAACTGACAGAATGATTGTGCTATCATACAGGAGTAGAGTGCAAAACAAAGAAGCGAGAATTCCGCTAGAAACTGTCTCATCTTAATCTTGAGTTAATTCTTTATGAAAATACACTTCATGGGCGCTATAGACGGTAGAAAACAGAGCTATAAGCAGATCATTGATGTCATAGAAAGCCTTGGGCACTCTTTGGTAACAAAACATGTCTTGGAAAGACAAATCCATGAGATTAGGGCTGAAACTGAAGCTGAAGCTGAACTCGCAGCAAAGAAAATTCAACAATGGATTAGACGTGCTGAAATTCTAGTCTATGAGGTAACAAAACCAGATATTAGCATTGGATTTGAGATTGCAACTGCTATCAGTAATTCAAAACCAGTAATCGTTCTTTACGAAATAGGCGCCGGCGAAGTTCCTCATGGCTTAAAAGGGGTACACTCTGAAAAACTTCAGCTCGTGGGATACTCTAACGACACACTTGTGGAATCAATTTCAATAGCACTAGAATTTGCAAGAGAAACAAATGACATAAGATTTAACTTTTTCGTGCCACCTTCAATTAGTCTTTATCTCGACTGGATAGCTCAAAAGAAAAAAATCCCCAGGTCTGTTTATCTGAGAACACTTATTGAAAAGGACAGAGAGAATGACGAAGAATTTCAACTCTCTCAAAGCTTAACTTAAAAATCAGACTTCACCATACTCCGCATCCGCCTTCATTCTCTCCTCAATCATCCCGCGCAAAAAGACAGATCGAGGGATCTTTTTCACCCGAGAAATCCAATTGAGATATCGTCCAATAGCTGCTGAAATCAAAAAATCAAACCTAACGTCACTATCTTCTTTCGCATACTCCAAGGCAGAGGAGAGAACCGTCTCCAGATTTGTTTTGTCATACTCAACCAGCGTAATTTTATCAATATCGGCGCTGTCGAGCATGAACGGCTTTTTGCCGTTGGTATACATCGTGATAACTGGCTTGCCATTTATCAGGGCCTGGTTGATAAGGTGACCCACTCCAAGACTGGGATAGGTCGCCTCAAAGATACAGATATCAGCTTTTTTGATGGCATGCATTGTATTGACATAGTATTTCTTTCGCTGCGCATCATTCCAAGAGTAAAATTCATCTTCGGTAACATTTCTGATAATTTCGTCAGTCAGCTGCAAACCATTTTTATCGAGATAGCTATAAATGCGCTCGATTTCTTGCGAGTAATCTTGTTTGGCTCGGGGTGATGTCGAGAAGAAAATTTTCATAGATGTAACTGATTATACATGGGAAGTTTACCAGATATTTCTGGCATGACTCGCTTTAGTTTTCTTTTGCCATATCAGTTTCGATCAAGCTCCGAAGATACACAGACTTTGGCACTCTATTTTCTCTTGCTAATGTGTCCAGATGCATACTAATCTCTGGAGAGATGAAAAAGTCAAAGCGTACATCAAATGTTTCTTGGGCAAACTCAAGTGCTTCTGTTAACACCTTTTCTATAGTCTCTAAATCGTACTCTTGCACTCGCAACCTCTTGTCTTCAATTCCTTGAACAAAAAAAGGACTTTTGCCAGATGTGTGCAGTGCAATAACTGGCTTATTCATGCCCAAAGCTGTGTGTAAAATAAATCCCATAGATAAACTCTGCGTCGAAACTTCCAAAAGAACGACATCGGCCTTTTTAATACAGGCAATCATCCTGTTGTAATGACTCAGCTTCTCTTTGTGCAATCCATCATAGAACTTTTTGCTGTCAGGTATGTTGAATAGAACTTTATCCAAATTGGTATGACCAAGTTTCTCGATCAAGACATAAATTGTTTCCAGACGATCTCTGTTTTTTGCAACATTTCTTAGCGAAGTTGTATAGAAAACTTTCAAAGTGAGAGCATTATACCAACCACTATCACGTTTTGTGTAAAACTCAACACTTACTTACTCAGTACACATTGTGAATATTATAAGATGCTAGTAGACTACGCCACAGTGCTTTTAAGTATTATAGAAATTTAAGGGAGCTATACAGTACTCTACAGTGTGATAGAGTGTTGTATATGAACAATATGTCACAGTTTTTTGAAGGTCTATTTAGAGGTAGAGGTGAATCTGCAGAGGAGCAAGCAGCGATAGCTCAAGAGAGCAAAAAGCAACTCCAATTTGCAGGAGAGCTTTGGCACACAGACCTTTCGGAGTTTGCTGCACAATATGGCGCTGACGAAGCAACAGTTGCGGAGGCACAAAAACTTCTTGTAGGTGTACATTCTGAAGAACAAAAAGAACAGAAAATAAAAGAACTTACTGCAACTGTCAGATCGCAATTTAGAGAACCATTTGGTCAATTGATTCGAGCTGGAGGACTAAGTGTTGCTGGTGCCTCTTTGGCAATCATCGCACTGATTGGTCCCCTTGGCCAAGCAAGTGAGGCCCATGCGACCATGCCAGAACCAGGCCAGCCAAGTATGATAGACCCAAATAGCATAGAGGCAACGAAGCCACTAACTGTCACTGCTAGTCCAGAAATGACCAGTACCGCAGAACTTACCAGTACACAATCATTTACGCTCACCAGAAATATCACCGCCACAAACATCATGAGCAACTCGCGAGAGTCGCTGCGTCTGGGAACAAAAATCGACAACCTAAAACTCATTGTTGTCGCTACCAACAAACTCAATGGAGTACCGATAACCGTTACCGCTTCGTTTGAAGTAGGTGGCAAACCATATGGCGCAGGAAACCTACCGTTTGGTGAAGTACCGAGTCTTTTTGAGGCTCATAATCCTATAACAATCACCAAAAAAGAGTTGCTTGATTTATTACCACCAGAGGCAGTAACAGCAACTACTGTAGTCAATCAAAGAAAAGGTCCTGGCACAACATTTGGATTAGCCGGTCGACTCACCCCAGCAGACGGGGCGCAACTTGTAATTGGACAAAGTCCAGATAAGGAATGGCTTGAGCTTGCAAATGGCAATTGGGTATTTGCAGAGTTGGTCAAACCAACAGCCAAACCTGAAGGCACTGGAGGCGATATACAGGAACGCAAGAGGCAAGCTTTATTGCAATCTCTTATTCAAACGTTGGGAATCACTGACTACGAGCAAAGCCAAACTGTATTGAATCACATGGATTTGGTTCCTTTACTAACTGACATCGAACAAGAACAAGGCCCGGATCAGCTCATTGCAAAGATTGGCAATAGAGTGATTGCAATTTTTGTACGCGATGGCGAAACGTACGTGCTTTCGTATCAGCTGCTTACTGGTTTCGAGCTGGTACTACTCGCACAGACTGCAGAAGAAAGTTCAGAGGCGGTAACTGAGCCAACGGCAACTGAAGTACCTGCCACTGCAACTCCAACAAGCCCTGCAGCGACAAGTACGCCGAGTGCGACACAAAGCGAAGCTGAGATGGTTACTAGCAGTTTAAGTATCTTGTTAAACAATGAGGCTAATCTCCCTTTTGATTTCAAAAGAAGCGAGTCTGGAGAAATGATAGGAGAACGTGCATTGTCGGATGCCGTATTGCTCTATTTGTCAAAATCTGCAGCTAGCTCAGTTTTGGGAAGCACGCCAGAAGCAGTCCTCAGTTACCTACAGACAAATAATTTTAAGCTCCCTGAAAATGTGGTCTTTATTCCCGTCCCATTAGGACCTGGACTTGATCCTTCAAGTGCAAGACACGTCACGTTTGCGGAGTGGAAATTGCAGCATCCTGAGATCGATGTGAGCCCAAATCTAAAGGCAGTGGAGCTAATACTCAAGAGAGGCATTACAGGAAACAGACTTCCAGGTTTTATATATTCTGGAAATGACCCTGGTAGATTCGGAATCGGATTCTCATTTAACGAACAAACAGGGGCCCTACAGATAGTAGTGGTTACAGCCTATCATGAGCGAGTTACTGATCCTCGTGTTGACTCAGGCATTAATGCGTGGGTTCTCACGGCTCTAGAAACTATGGCAGGTCCTGATAATCAGTTGGGAACTGCTTTTAGAGATGCATTTAAAACTTGGAACGCTCAACCTTCCGCTGCTCTACGTGCTAATGGCTTTGAGTTTCTGACTCGTCAGTAATTTTGACTATGAAGATATTGGTTCAAGATGTTATCATTTTGATAGATGAGAAAAAAAGCGCTTCTGACAAGCCTAGCTTTTGGAATTTTAGTTCTAGCAGGTTTTGCTATTTACTTTAGAGATGGTTTTTTTCGCCATCGAGAAAACATTGTTTTTAAATCACAAATTGAAAACATCACAGTTAGTAGTACAAATACAAACTACTTCTCAAAAACCCTTAAGGAAAGAGGTTTTTGGTCAGAGAATTCAATTTTTACAAATGACGGATTATCGGTCAAACCCGTATTAATTAAGAACCTCACAATCGTTCTTCAACCTAACGAGCAAAGGTGGGGTGGAATTATGTCGCAAAAAACAAAAAAGAGAGTAGCATCCTTTGACTTCGAGAGCATCGGCGACACTGGAATTATTTCAATTTGGATCGACACAAACCACTACAAAACCCAAGACTCAATAAATAAGGTATTCACGAAAGTGTTATACGAAAGTGTATTTACGATAAATCAATGGGGAATTGATCCAGATTATCGTCTTGATTTGCCAATATATCTAAACAGCGTTGAACAAGAAAAGACGAGCGGTGAGTTTATTAACCCAGTTCTTTTGACAGTAAAATGAAACAAGTAATCACACTCGCAACCACATGTCTTCTTTTTTTTCTGACATCTGCAATAAAACCAAATCTGGCACTTGCACAATCATGCGTAGGAACGCTTCCGTCATGCTATTTAAGTGGTACCGCATGGTCATGTAGTGTCAACGGACAAGATTGTGAGGATAGTTTTGACTGCCCAATTGGTGAAGAATGTATTTCTTCTCCTGTTTGTTACACAGACCTCACAGCTACTGGCAGTTGTGGCACTGGAGGCTCGTGTGGTCCGTCATGTCCTGCAGGCTATTGTAAGTTTGGAGGCTCCTGCAGCGCCTCTCCCTCCGGCGGCTACGCCTGCGTTAATCCAGCCTCGGACAGTTGTAGCTGGGTTTCTGGGGGTACGTACTCAGTACAAAGCACTTGTGATGCCGCCTGCAATCCAGATACACCGCCACCACCAACGCCGCCACCTGTTACTTGTGGAGATACCAATGTTTGCAACGCAGATCAGCAGTGTTGTTGGTCGGGAAGTCCATTTTGCTATGATCCAAACGTAGTTCCAAGTCCCTGCGGAACCTTTGTAGGCGCTTGCGATGCATCGGGTACTTCTTCATGGTGTAACGCATCGGGAAGCGGTGGTGGTGGCTACGCGGCTGTTCCTGGAGCTGCGAACACAGGTTGCAACTCAGAAATGTTGGCATTCAAAAATACAGATGGCAACATAGTTCTCGAAGCGGTAAAAACTGACGGCACACCTTGTGGATGGCCCTGGGGTGGACCAGAAATCAATGGACTTGCTGTTTGGCAAGTGCTTACTAGCATAAACCAAGCACTAAAACCAAATTACCCAAATAATGTGTCGAAAAACTTAATAGGTATCATAGCAAATGGTACAGATTCTATGTATATGGATGCAAGCAACCAAAGTCCTGATGTACCGCATAGCTTTATCGTAAATCCTGCTTGCGTCACAAACGCAAGGTATGGCGGTGATTTTGGTGTAACTTATGAAGATTCATACGTTTTTAATCGATCAGATCCCTTCGACTCAGAACATACTTCCGAAAAACGCTGGAGTTCTATGAACGCCTGTCATCGGACCGTCAGCTATACTCCTGTGACTTGCTCCATATCTACATCTGCTGGAACCGTCAATCTTGGAGAAAATCTAACCATTGATATCCTCGGAGGATCAAAGCTGCCAGTAAAAATAGATGGTGGTGATTACTCACCTGGATACGCCGTCAGACTGTTTGTGGAAAGAAGTGACTTTGCAGAAATTTCACCACTTCCTGCCAGTCTCACCCAGACGAGTGGGCTCCAACCTGGCAATAGATTTTATTATCAACTGGGCACTGAAAATGACTGTCGATTTAGTTCTAGCACAGGTACCTGTAGTCATTCGGTAACAATATCTGATCTCCCCGCTGGTTCATACAACTTTCACTGCGATATTCCTGAAGCATCAGGCTTTGAGCAACAAAATTGTACGGGTGATCCTTGGTGTAGCTTTGAGGGAGGAGATCCTGCAAATACCTGCAGCGGTTGGTTCTCATGCTCTGATGGTGACAACGCCAATGTGATTGTAAATTCCGGACCACCAGAACCCCCCACCAACCTCATTTCTAGCTGTTCTGCTGCAGATACGCTAGAGCTCAACTGGACCGCCGTATCTGGTGCCAGCACCTACTTGATTCGCGTTGATGATGGTAATCCCGGAGATGGTGTGACTGTCATCGGCTATGAGGATTCTGTAACCTGCAAAGCCGACCATCCTTCTTGGGACGTTTGTCTGGAGGTGCCTAGCGCAATAACATCAATTGACGTCGTTGTGAACCCCACCACATTTACAGCAGCCTCTTGGTCAGTGTATAGCGTAAACAGTGGTGGTCAGCCGTCAGTCTCGTCTGAGCTCAAAATACTTTACTCCTGCATCCCCAATTGCAGAGACATTGAGGGTCACCCGACAGTTACGCAGGGAGACACAGCACTGTATAGCGCTATATTTGAGTCTGCGCATGGATTTTTGGGTGGAACTTTCAGTGTAAAGGGCATAACCGATCCTTCTTACTCTGCAAACATCCAATGGCCAGTTAGAAATTTTGGCGATGCAACCACTCTCACACAAAGAAGTGATGGAGTATTTTCTTGGGATACCACTACTGTTCCACCAGGCAGATACAATCTATACTGCCGAACCTGGAATGATAGCAAAGCAGAGTGTCAAGGTGATAGCACAACCGCTCATACTCCGCCCATCTACACTTGCAAGGGTGGTGTTGCCTCCAAGGAAGTTGAGATAGTACTACCTAAATTTACCATCTCGGGCATGGTCTATGACGGCCTTGGTCAAGGTACGCTTACATACTGCACCAATAGTGGTTCAGCCACTGCGTGGAACGGCGGTGATGCTATGAGTGTCGCGGTCAGTGGTCTGACTCCTGCACCAAGTCCAAGTGGTACGACACTGGTGAATGGTACAAATGGCACCTATTCGAGCAATCCATTTGAGTCGAATGGCACAGATCTAGCAACAGTCCAAATGAGTGGTATACCATCGGGGTATAGCATCATTTGTCCAGCTGGTGCTCAATATTCTGGTATTCCCGCTAATGTAGATACCACTGGAGTTGATTTTTATATCTCCCAAATAAAAGGCCCTTGGTGGCAGACACGTAGTGGTCTAGCATATGGCACAGCTATAACTTCAAACCTGCCACGCGGTGCTGGTGGTATACCCGATCCGTTGTGTGTGCTCAACAGTGCGACTTGTGTGCCATTTCTGATCACAGGTGCTTTGGGAGACGTCGACCCCTACACCAGTGCAGGTATTCCTATGGCAAGTGCGATTAATGGCACAGCAGACTTTGATTCTCAACACAAAAATGCTGGTGGTGCATTTTTCGATAGTGCTATCCACTCCGATGCTGCATTGGCAAAAGAAACCTATGCTGTACTTTCTCGCCGGTTTGATCTTACTACAGCGACAAGTCTCAGTTCGCCACTCACCAGTGCGCCCAGCGGGGCAACTCCACAAGTGGATGCAAATGTCTATAAATATACAGGTGATCTCGATATATCCCCAAGTCCTTCTTGGAATATTGCCGGCCAAAAAATTGTCATTTTTGTAGATGGCAGTGTTGCGGTAAACGGTACTGGAGCAGGTCCATTTATTACAGTTGGAACCGATAGTTTCTTTGCTGTCATTGCCACGGGCAACATTACCTTTAGCCAAGATATCGGCGCTACAATTGTCTACGGTGGTGTGCCAATCATTACGCCACAGATAGAGGGCATGTACGTAGCCGATGGTACGTTCACAGTTGAGGCATCCAGTGATCCAGACGCAATTGATAAAATGTTCATCGGCGCAGGCTCGTTTGTGGGCTGGAACGGTGTGAGCTTGCCTAGAGATTTCGAGACAGTTGCTGACCCCACAACTGGCCTTCTCAACAACTATGTCCCGACTGATACCTTCATCTTCCGCCCAGACTTTATCCTTAATACACCAGAACTGATGAAGCGATCGACCTTCAACTGGCGCGAGATCAACTCGATCACTCAGGACTAGCTACCATGCACAAGCGAAACGGCTTTACCCTGATAGAACTCATGACCTCTACCGCTATTCTTTCGATCCTGCTGTTGGGTGCAGTGACGGTTTTTACGACGACGTTGTTGTCGCAATCCAAGGCGCGGGTGCGACGGGTGATTAAGCTAGAAGGGGAACAAATCATTTCTACCATCGATTTTGAGCTCAAAAACGCGCAGACGATCGTCAGTTCCTGCACGGGTGCTACTGTCAATTCAATTCAGTATGTTCGCGCGGGTGATACCACACAGCCAGTTCCAACCAGAGAAATCTCACAAGAGGCCAATGCTCCTATCATGATGGGCCCGGCAACTGCTCTGGAATCGATCATGTCTGATCGAGTCAAAATGAGTCCAAGTGGTCAGCTCACGTTTGTTTGTGAGCAAAGTCCAGACAGCAATGCAAAGTTTGTCACTGTTACATTTGCACTCACCAATGCACAAGCGGGAGAGCTTCGCGCAGAGGCGGGTACCATTGTTGAATCTTTTCGCACCGGAGTTTCGTTTCGGAACTTTAAAGCCAATTAGTAAAATCTTGCTTGGTTATAATCTCATCTTCTGCCAACCCGCCATTGCCGTCGCTACGGCCTGATTTCCATGAGACGGTGACAGTTACAGACAATTTTCCAGCGTTGTCTACTGCTACTGCCTTGCGTTGAAAAAGAATGCCATTGATAGTCACGCCCTCAGTTGTGCAGTCTGCGCCTGTAAAATTTGTGTCCGCGTGGATAGCATCATTAAAGTGTGCTGCTGATGAAAGTATACAATGTGTTCCAAGTCCTGCTGTTCTGAAATCTTCCCAAGTGTGTAGCGTTCGTTCCCGGTGATACAGCTCGATCACTTCTTGCGCCAAACCATTGGCAATGTCTCGATAGCGGGCATTGGAAGCAGTGACCAACGATCGAGTCATAAGGAGAGCGATCCCGACGAGCACCATACCTAGCAGAACAAGGGCAAACAGGACTTCCATCATGCTAAAACCGGCTTGTTGTTTATGCGTGTGATTCTTCATTAGAATTGTGGATTATCCGGATCATAGGGCGTTATAGCACTACTTATGACTCCAGTTGGAGAAATAAAAATAACGTATGAATTGCGGCTAGTTGTTATTCCTACAGCTGATACTGAAATGACAGGCTCTTTTCTTGACTGTGGGGTATAAAAATTAAAGGTACCACCAACGCCACCTGTAGGTGTAAATCCAGCAGGAGCTGCAAGGGTTTCTACTGCTGAACCAACAACGTCCGCTGAATCTGCAGTAGAGCCGCATAATGCATACATATTTGCAGAGCCATTTGCGTTAACGATTGTTCTATACCCTTGGAAATCATTGCTTGCGACAGCGTCTCCATTATTACATACCGAAACTGCGCGAATACGAGCTCTATTTTTCGCCAGCTTAATCATATTTTCCATACTTCTACCAGTAGTTACCAACGACTGGTATTCATTAAACTGCACATAGCCAGCGATAGAACCGCCAATTATGATGGCCATAATTGCTGTAACCACCATGAGCTCGATGAGCGTAAAACCGGCGGCAGGCAGGTGTTTCATGGGTTAGAAAGCGTAAAGGTTCCGCCACTTTCTAGTGTTGCAGTAAGGGAAAAAGTTGCTGCTGCACAAGCACAACTATAGTCGTAAGTGGGAGATTTTGGGTCAACCGGAACTGGGTCGCTGAGATATCCTGCCGTGTTCAGCGCACCGACAACTGTAGCAAAACTCCCTGTAGGGTATGCCCCAGCCTCATTCACCTTATACTGCACCATCGCCTGCTGCACCATGGCCAGGTCTGCTCGACGACGCGAATCGCGCGCAGCCTTACCAGCTTTGGCAAAACTCACCATGCCGATCAACGAGAGCACAATGATAATCGTCGCGGTGACGAGCAATTCGATGAGTGTAAAGCCAGTCTTTTGTTTATACATAGTATTTTTTGACATACATTACTGCAGATTTTGTACACAGAAAAATCCGCTTGGAGTGCCATACAATCCAAGACAATCCGTAGTGCCTAATTCAGAGTTCCCCAGTTCCGACTCAAGTGTGGCGCAAACACAGTAATTACTCGTGTTGCACTCTGGAGCATACGCAGGGTTGCTAGACTTAGGATCACTTGGAACACCCCCAGGAAAATCGACATTCATATTGCCACAAGTACTATACGAGCTACCTCCTGTCGTCGCATAGTACTGCTCGTACGTACTCTGGTACGCCTTCATATCACCAATCCGCTTAGCATCCCGCGCCTTCTTCTGCGCATTGGTAAATGCTGTTAGGCCAATGGCCGACAAGATGCCGATAATGGAGATAACCACCAAGAGTTCAATAAGCGTAAAACCAGTTCTAAATTTCTTCATATGTTCTTTCTATATGCCATCATACCCCGCTCGAGACGTTGACTGCAACTGTATCGAGTTTACCAGGTAGAGAACTCACTCCCCAAGTGTCGGTGAGTTCTATCTGGGCTGTATACTGACAACCCTCTGTAGGGCAAGTATACACATGCTCGACGCTGCCGGTCGCACCTTGGAGTTGTTCCGTTTTGCCATCGCCAAAACGCATGATTATCTGTAGATCACTAGATGTACCAGCATCTGCAACATAGTGAAATAAGACAGTACCTCCCGAAGCAACGGTGAGACTACGATTTTGGGGATTCAGGAACGGGGTTGTAGTAAGGGAGAGTAGAACGGGTCGAGTAATACAACTGCTAAAGCAGGAAGTTAAGCAGCTCTGTACGCCTGCAATATTTTCGCCCGCACCCATTTGGGTTTGCGCGTCACAACAGATATAGCCGTACCCCTCGCAGGAAGTACTTGGTCCAACACCAAGCGCTACAGCATCGGTATCTGCCAGTACGACGCCATCAGACAAAACAACTGCACGTTCTCTGACCAAAAATGCTGGCACCGAACCAATATATTGATGAATCAAGTCAAACTGTGCTGCAAATACGGTGAGGCGTATGCCACTCAGCGGTGCCTCTGGCAACAGTCCAGAACTACCTGGCACTTTGCTCACCAAGAGCGGGAGTGTTTTGCGCGCAATCAAAACTGGCTCTTTTACTGCGTCGCCACAAAGAACCTCGAGTGCATACTCGGTATGACTCAAGAAACGTAGCTGATATTTGGGGGTAACAGTCGCAAACACATCGCTACCAACCAAGCGTCGGCATTGTTGGGCAAATGTCCCTTTTACTTTAATACGCGCAAGTTCTTCGACAGATGACGCGAGCGAGCGAGCAGACCACCACAGCAATACTTCGCGCGCACCAAAAAAAGCTCCGGCGGCAAGTAGCACAATGACCAAAAATCCAGTGAATAACATCCGCAATACGCGCATCTATATTAGTGTAGCATACCAAGAGATAAGCGTGTCTCCCCAGACGAGCGCAAGCAAAGTTCCGATGATTAAAAAGGGGCCAAAAGGAATCGGTTTGCCAAATTTTGCTTTGCCAGCGGTGATCAAAGTAAGACCGACGATTGCGCCAATGACCGATGCTAGCCACAGACCAACCCATACGACTGGCCAGCCCATGAGCAACCCCAATGGGGCAGCCAACTTTATATCACCAAAGCCGATGCCTTTATGCTTGGTGATGATCCAGATTGCGTAGAAAAAACCACTGGCAGCAACGGCACCGAAGACCGTCCAGAAGAAGTCCTCTGGCCGCATAATGCCGGAGAGAACCAGTGCGATACGGTACAACAGCGCCATGATAGCAAGTGTCGCAACAGTCCAGTCAGGGATGATGAGGTACCGATAGTCATAGATAAAAATAAACAGCAAGATAAGCCCAACAAAGAGCCAAAAGAGCGGTTGCAGCATAGTAAATGGTTGTTGTGTGAGTTGAAAGAAAAAGGAACCAACCACATACCACCAAAGAAAGAGAATTCCAGTTAGCCCTTCAACAATGGGATGGGAGATGGAAAGGATTTTGTGACAGTGACGACACTTCCCCCGGAGCAGGATAAACGAGAGGAGCGGAATGTTGTCGTACCAAGCGATTTGTTTCTTGCAACTTTCGCATTGTGAGCGACCAACCAACCAAGGTTGATTTTTCCTCGTGCGATAAATGAGAACGTTGAGAAAGCTTCCTACCGATGCCCCAAAGAAGAAAAGAAAAAAGCCGATGATGAATTGTAATTCCGACATGGTAACTTGAGTATACACAAAAACCCCCGCCTGCGGCGGGGGTGAAAATTGCTTATGCTCATTTTATGGGAGACAAGAATAGGTTTTTATCGCAGCATCCCCAAACCCAGCGCATATAAAGGCCTTGGCTTCAGTCGAAATATCAGAAGGATAACCGCTCCCAGCTGCATCTACACAGCGAGCATCAGCCTTCTCCTTAAAGGCCTTTGATTGTGACCGAAAACAGACGTAAGTACTATTACCTGTGCCAGCCCCGAGATGATAGATGTAAAGTGAGTTTACTGCGCTGTCGATCCGAGTGATAAAACTTGATTTAAGCTCATCTTTTGCTTCTAGTTCTGCGAGAACGGCAGGTGCACCAGCTCCGCCACCAACAAGTCCCGCACTTACCACCACAGGTACACCCGCAGAAGCGTTAGTTGAAGACATATAGTCATTCAATGCACTTGCACCTGCTGCTGTGCCTTGCCATGGATATGTACCATTAAATGCAAAGTATCTATCTATAGCACTAATCAGCTGCTCAGCGTCGGATTGACTCCCAGTATCTTTGCCTCTATTAATCTGTTCAATAGGATTGATAGCCGACAAGACCGCAACCGCAAGAATACCAAGAATTGAGATAACAATCAGCAACTCAATCATAGTAAAACCAGCGACGCTGGAGATTGGTTTTAGAAGCAAACGGAGCAGTTTCATATTTATTTCCTTGTAAGCCAGGGTGTCATTCCCACGTAGTATTACTCTATACCAAATCACAAACTCGACGCAAGTGGTAGATGCCGCCTAGGTTGTTAGAACTGACTCGTCAAGTTGTAGATAGGCATAATAATTGCAATCACCATGGCACCGACACCAACACCCAGCACAATCATAATCATTGGTTCCATAGCAGCGGTTAAGTTTTTGATAGCCTGTTCACTCTCTTGTTCGAAGTAGTTAGATAATTTCTTCAAAATCTCATCGAGCTTGCCAGTTTCTTCGCCAACCGCTGTCATCTGAAACAAAATGGGTGGAAATGCCTCGCCACGCTCAAGTGCCTCAGACAACGGAATACCTTTTTCGACATCTTTTGTCGCAGCCTCAAGTGCGTTTCGATACACCTGATTGCTTACACCTTTAGTCACAATCTCAAGCGCAGTAAGCAGAGAAATACCTGCGCCAATAAGAAGTGATGTTGTACGGGCAAATTCGGTCAAAACAATTTTTGTGTTTAGGACACCCAGGATAGGAATCCGCAGCATGATTTTGTGCCATGCGAGTCGACCAGCTTCTGTTTTCACCCAGCGTTTGAATAACAAGTAACCACCAACATTGCCACCAACGATCAACCACCAGAAATTCTTCATAAAACTTGAGAGGCCGATGAGTGCGCGAGTCGCAAACGGTAACTCTGCTCCAAAGTCGGTATACATAGCGGTGAGTTTTGGGATAACGAAGATCATCATGATGAAACCCACCGCCACCATGGCGAGTAAGACGATAACGGGGTAAATCATGGCACCCTTGGTTTTACTGCGAAATGCCTTGCTTTTTTCCATATTTTCCGCTAAGCGAGCGAGGATTTCATCAAGTACGCCGCCAAGCTCGCCAGCGCTTACAAGTTGTGTGTATAAATTATCAAATGTTTCGGGGTGTTTTGCCAGCGCATCGGCAAACGAAATACCACCCTCCACGTCTTCGAGGATTTGTGCGGTTAGTTTTGACATTTCTGGCTTGCTCTGCCGGACCAAAATAGAGAGGGCGGAAGCTAGGGGTAAACCGGCAGAAATCATGGTCGACAACTGGCGAGTAAAATTCACCACGTCATTGGTTTTTACTCCACCTGTTATTGCACGAATTGGCGCGAATATATCTTCTGTGAGCGGCTTGAGCTGGATAACGAGGAGTTTTCGTTCTATCAGAACGTTTGATGCCTGATGGATATTGCGCGCCTCTACCTTGCCACGAAGCTTTTCGCCAAATTCATTTTTCGCTGTATAGGTAAAAAATGGCATAGGTTATTTCTCGAGTAATCGTGCCATTTCTACAGGACGAAATGCTCGTTCCAACGCTATTTCTTGCGTAATTATTCCCTGTTGAATGAGCTGCATAAGGTGGGTCTCAAACAGCATCATGCCAGCATCTGCTGATGTCTGGATAACTGTGTCAATCTGGAATGCTTTTTCTTCTCGGATCAGGTTGCGAATAGCCGAATTTGCAAACATGATCTCGAGTGCCGGACGACGGCCGCCACCGATGGTAGGGAGTAGGCGTTGTGAGGCAACTGCTTTGATGGTTACTGCCAGTTGTTGGCGAATCTGCCCTTGTTGGTTGGCGGGAAATACGTCAATGATACGACTCATTGTTTCTGCAGCTGTCGCTGTATGTAAGGTCGCAAATACCAAATGTCCTGTCTCGGCAATAGTAATAGCCGAAGCGATTGTTTCGAAATCACGCATTTCACCAATCAGCACGACATCTGGATCCTCACGAAGTACAGAGCGCAGTGCGACTTGCCAACTATTGGTATCGTGGCCAATTTCGCGTTGGGTGATGATACTTTTTTCTGGTTGGTAGCGAAACTCAATTGGATCTTCGATCGTCACAATGTGCTCTGCCCGATTTTTATTGATAGAGTTGACAATAGCAGCGAGCGTTGTAGATTTACCTTCACCGGTTGGGCCAGTAATCAGTATCAAACCTTGATTAAAGTTAGCAAACTCCGACATGATTGGTGGCAAATTCAATTCGTCCAAACCTTTCACCTCATTTGGGATCAGACGCATTGCCGCACCAAGCGTCCCAAGTGCATTGAAAACATTAATACGAAATCTCCCTTTATCCTGAAATTGGTAGCCGAGATCGAGCTCTTTATTGACGCGTACATAATCTTTTTGTTCTTGAGTCAAGAGCGGCATAATCAGCTTTTCTGCCAACTCTTGGGTCAAAATAGGTGCACCCTCGACTGCAACCAGTTTGCCACCGATGCGGAGTACCGGCGGCAAACCAACATTCAGATGAATATCGGAGCCCTCTTTCTCAACCACTTGCAGCATGATGTCATGGATGTTCATAAGCTCCTTATATTTCTGCTATTCGCAAAACTTCTTCTAACGTTGTTAATCCCTCGAGGGCTTTGAGATAGCCATCTTGTTTCATTACTAGTGTACCCTGTGTGATTGCAATTTTCTCTACTTCGCTCGCAGGAGCTCGCTGCAAAATGAGTTTTTCTACCTCATCGGTGACTCGTATGACCTCAAAAATGGCAATACGACCCTTGTACTCCAACTGATCTTCTGGTCGGTCAGCTCGAGAGCGGTAGAGTTGCAGTTTTTCGGGATCAAGATTTTTTTCTTTGCAAAATTGCACGTAGTGCGGACCGAGCACTTGTTTGATGTTAGCGATTACCTCTGGTTCTGGGGTATACGCTTCTTTGAAATCTGGATTGAGTAGGCGAGCAACACGTTGTCCAGCGACCAACGTCATTGATGAGGCCAGCAAAAACGGCTCTGCGCCCATATCGAGCAAACGAGGGAGTGCGCCAGCCGCAGAAGAAGTATGCAACGTCGAAAACACGAGATGTCCTGTCAGCGATGCTTGAATAGCCAACTCGGCAGTTTCGCTGTCACGAATTTCTCCTACCATAATAATGTTGGGATCTTGGCGCAAGAACGAGCGCAAACCTGAGGCAAAAGTAAGACCCGCTTGTGGATTAATCTGTACCTGGTTGATTCCGCTCATCTCGTACTCAACCGGATCCTCGAGTGTCATGATATTTACTTTTTGCGTATTAATTGTGTGCAGCACTGAGTAGAGGGTTGTAGTTTTTCCGGAGCCTGTTGGACCTGTGATGAGAATGATGCCATGTGGCACTTTGATCGCATCTTGCATGTTCCGTAGCGCCAAACCAGTAAGTCCAAGTTCTTGAAGCGGTGGTACAGCCTGATCTTTTTTGAGCAACCGCATCACAATTTTCTCTCCGTGAATTGTTGGCAGTGTAGAAACACGTAGATCGATAGTTTTTCCCTGACTCGAGAAGGTAAAACGACCATCTTGCGGAATACGTTTTTCGTCGATTTTTAGGTTACTCAAAATTTTGATACGAGACACCACCGCGTCGTGTACACTGGCGGGCAAAATCAATTTTTCGCTTAAAATACCATCAATACGATACCGGATGCGAGTGCGATCTTCTTGTGGTTCGATGTGGATATCAGAAGCACGCGCCTTCATAGCAAATGAAAGCATCGTTTCGACGATTTTACTGATTGGTGCCTGCTTGATTGTCTTGCCCGATAGTTCTGCAAAATTTTGTCTCTGTAAATCGTCATTGGCAACTTGTGTTGTTTGCTCGAGGGCAGCGGTAACTTCTCCTGTCAGTGTTTGTGAGTAGTACTCAGCTAGTTTTTGCTCCAAGATCAATGGTGGCGTGTAGTATGCCTCCACCCGCAAACTAGTTTTTTGTTGGGCAAAATCTATTGCTGTCAGATCGAGCGGATCGATCATAGCTACTCGAAGTATTCCAGTCTCTTTTTCGTAGGCAAACGGCAACATCTTGTAGTGACGAGCTGAACCCTCAGGCAGCAAACTGATTGCCTGTGGCGAGACACCAACTTCATTCAAATTGATGTACGGAATGTCGTGAAAGATGGCTTTTGCCTGTGTAAACGCTTGTTCATCGACCAAGTTTTTTTCGACAATCAGCTCTTCGAGGGTTTTGCCGGTACTGATGTTTTCTACCATCAGTACGTTGGCGAGCTCTGCCGTCAGCTGGCCCTTGCTCACCAGTACATCGAGAATGTTGTTATAATTTTGAGCGGGCGCTGGAGTCGGGGCAGACTGTTGCATACGAATAATAACCAGAGGTCTATAAGTAGGTATAACTATAAATGATCACAGCGCTACAAGCAATTACCAGCCAATACTTTCCGACACAGCTTTGGAGCGTACAGCTTGTAGACAGTCAACAAGCGTGCGTTTGTGAACATTCGCTCGAACTGCTCGGACAACGTCTTGCCACTTCTAAACCAGGGATAATTTGGTGTAATCTCGAGGCAGAGACCATCGGAATTGACAAAGTTCGCCAGCTACAAGGCGAGTTACGTTTCAGTTCTGGTAGTAAGCGTTTCGTATTCATCTTGTTTGCCGATCAACTGACATTGCAGGCTCAGCACGCGATACTAAAATTACTAGAGGAACCACCTGCCAATACGCAACTTGTGCTTGTTTCAAACAAACCGCATGCGCTCCTAGCCACCATTCGCTCACGTTGTAGTGAGCAACGAGTTGGCTCCGCAGCGAGCACCGTTTCGTCTGAACTAGCCGAACTCTACAAAAACTGGAAACAACTTAGCATTAGTAATGCGATCATTACGGCGGAGTCTTACAAAAAAAGAGAAGTGGTTGTACCACTCCTCGAATCGTTGGTGAGTTATTTGCGAAATGAGGTTCTTCCAAACAACTCTGAGAGCAAGCAACAGCTACAAGGAGTGCTGGCAGATATATCTAACTGCCTCCACGCACTCGAGCAACTGAGTCACAACACCAACGCGCAATTAACGATGGAAAACCTGTTCTTTCACCTCAACAAGCATACCACCTAATTGCTGGACTCCAGTAGGTAGGTGTGTTATACAATAGGCCGTTATCACGAATTGATTTTATGGCTGACAAAGTAGCACCAACATACGAAGCTGACTCTATTAAAGTCCTCGAAGGTCTCGAGCCAGTGCGGAAACGCCCCGGTATGTACATCGGTTCGACCGATGGCAGAGGGTTGCACCACCTAGCAAAGGAAATCCTCGACAATGCTGTTGATGAGGCGTTAGTCGGATTCGGCAAAGTTATTCAGCTCTTTCGTGACAACACTAACGAAACAGAAGCGAAACTCACTGGCAAACGACCACTCGGCACACAAGCGATCAGTGTTGTCGACAACGGACGTGGTATCCCGGTAGACATGCATTCCTCTGGCGTATCAGCACTCGAGGTTGTTTTGACCAAACTCCATGCTGGCGGAAAGTTCGAAGAAACAGCGTATAAAGCATCTGGTGGATTGCATGGTGTCGGCTCGTCAGCAGTCAATGCACTGAGTAGCGTGTTGCAGGTTGTGGTCAAACGGGATGGAAAGTATCACTATCAGTCGTATAACCGGGGCGTTCCTCATAAGCCAGTTGCAATTATTTCTGAAGCAGAAGTCAAGAATTTGTTCCCGAAAGAGCATATGGCATTCATCGGCTACACAACAGGCACGATTGTGCGCTTTGTGCCAGACCCCGAGATTTTTTCGGTTACGGATTTTTCGTACAAAACTTTGATTGAAGTCATTAAAGATCGTGCATATCTGATGGCCGGACTGTACTTTCAATTCCGTGACTTCATCGCAAAGCAAGAACACGACTACTACTTCGAAAATGGCATCAAGTCTTTGGTAGAGCACATCAACATGAATAAAAAGACGCTGCATCCAGTCATGTACTGCAGTGGCACTTGGACGGATGAGAGCGGCAAACTGCAAATTGGCGCCGAGATTGCGTTGCAGTACAACGATACATACAACGAACGCCTCGAGTCCTATGTCAATGTCATCCGCACGTCCGATGGCGGCGCACACGTCAATGGTTTCCGTATGGCACTTGGGAAGATAGTACGAGATTACGCAGACAAAAATAAGTTAATCAAAGAAAAAGAATCATTTACGGCCGATGATCTGCGCGAAGGTCTCACGGCCGTAGTGTTTGTCAAAATGCCGTCCAATGACCTGCAGTTTGAGTCGCAGACTAAATCGAAGCTCAATAACACTGAAGCACAATCTGCTGTCTATCAAATTCTGCGCGACAATTTAACCGAGTATCTCGAGGAAAATCCACAAGCTGCCAGAAATATTATTGGCAAAGTGTTGTTATCTGCGCGTGCGCGCCTTGCTGCTCGAGCGGCCAAAGACGCTGTCATCCGCAAGGGCTTGTTTGAGGGTAGTTCGCTGCCAGGCAAACTGGCCGATTGCCAATCAAAAATTGCAGCCGAGTCAGAAATTTACATCGTAGAGGGTGATTCTGCTGGTGGTACCGCCAAACAGGGTAGAGATCGAAAATTCCAAGCAATCTTCCCACTACGGGGCAAAATTTTGAACACCGAACGCGCGCGTCTCGATAAAATCGTCGCTTTTGAAGAGCTCAAAAACCTCGTTATAGCACTGGGTGCAGGTATTGGTGACACCTTTAAACCAGAAAAACTTCGCTATCATCGTATTATTCTCATGAATGATGCTGATGTCGATGGAGAGCATATTACCACCCTCGGTTTGACATTTTTCTTCCGCCATCTGCCAGAAATTGTAAAGGGGGGTTACCTCTATGTTGCCATGCCTCCACTGTTTAAAATTTCTTCTGCCAAGGGCGATAACTACGCGTACTCCGATGAGGAACGAGACACTCGAGTACAAGAAATTCAAGCAGAAACCCCAAATGCGAAAATCTCGATCCAACGCTACAAAGGTTTGGGAGAAATGAACGAGACGCAGTTGTGGGATACCACCATGAACCCCAAGACACGCATGCTCAAACGGATTACCATAGAAGATGCCGATGCAGCAGACGAAACATTTAGTACGCTCATGGGTGACGATGTTGCGCCGCGTAAGAAGTTTATTCAGACACATGCCAAATTAGCAGAACTGGATATTTAAGAAAGGAGACAGAATGGCAGAAACAGTACACGTCTATATCGAAATTCCTGAAGGATCTCGAGTAAAGTACGAACTAGATGAGGCAACTAACCAATTGATGGTAGATCGTTTGGTGCCAGTTGCGATGGATTATCCTGTCAACTACGGCCTAATCGCAGACACAAAAGGCGAAGACGGCGATGCGCTTGATGCCTTGGTTTTTATCAGTCAGCAAGTTGTGCCTGGTGTAACTATTAACTGTAAAATTATTGGCATGCTGGAAATGGAGGACGAGGAAGGTATTGACCACAAAATCGTTTGCGTTCCAGCCAAAACAAAAATCGATCCAATCTGTGGAGCTTGGGAAAGTCTTTCTGACATTCCAGAAGCAAAAAAACGCCAGATTCGCCACTTTTTTGAACATTACAAAGATCTTGAAGAAGGAAAATGGGTAAAGCTCAAAGACTGGCAAGATGCAAAGCAGGCAAAAATTGTACTTGCAGCTGGCAAAAAAAGAGCAGGAAAATAAGCAAGTATGATCGATCAACAAGACACTCCACCAGAGGCAATAGAACCAGCAGAGGAAAAAAAGGCTGCGCTTGGTTCTATAGAGCATTCACGCTACGGCAAGTTGCGCCTTACCTCTATCGAGAGTGAAATGAAGCAGAGCTACCTCGATTACGCTATGAGCGTGATCGTCGCCCGTGCGCTGCCAGATGTGCGAGATGGACTCAAGCCAGTACATAGAAGAATTCTCTACTCGATGTACAAGAGTGGTATTCACCACACCAGTGGTTACAAAAAGTCCGCTCGTATCGTGGGAGATGTGCTCGGTAAATATCACCCACATGGCGATGCACCAGTCTATATGGCATTGGTCCGTTTGGCGCAAGATTTTAGTATGCGCTACCAGTTGATCGACGGCCAAGGAAACTTTGGTTCTGTTGATGGTGACAGCCCAGCCGCTATGCGGTACACCGAAGCTCGATTGGCTCGCATTAGCTCTGAATTGTTGACCGATCTCGATAAAGAAACCGTTCCGATGGGAGATAACTTTGATGGTTCTCTCAAGGAACCACTGGTTATGCCAGCGAAACTGCCAAACTTGTTGCTCATGGGCTCCGAAGGTATTGCTGTTGGTATGGCTACCAAAATTCCACCACATAATTTGACGGAGGTTTGCCAGGCCATTCTACTTTTGATTAAACAAAGCACTGCTGTCCAGAAAATTGACAAAAAAGCAGCCAATCCCAAGCAAACCCAAGCAGAACTCATCGAACAATTGGCGACAACAGAGCCAAAAGAACTCTGTGGTGAACTCAACAACGAGACCACAATCGACGCGATCATGGAGATCATCAAAGGTCCAGATTTCCCAACAGGCGGTATCATGTACGATTTCCAAGCTATTAGCGAAGGTTACCGAACCGGCAAGGGACGTGTAGTTACTCGAGCAAAAGCAGAGATTGTTGAAGCAGACAAAGGGTTTCAAATTATCGTCACCGAGCTGCCATATCAGGTAAACAAAGCCCGATTGTTGATGAAAATTGCTGATTTGGTCCGAGACAAGAAGATTGTTGGCATCCGCGACCTCAACGACGACTCAGATCGCAAAGGTATGCAGATCACGATTGAACTCAAACGCGATGCGGTGCCAAAAGTGGTCTTAAACAAACTTTTCAAATACTCAGAACTACAGACCAGTTTTCCGATGAATATGGTGGCGCTCAACAGCGAGGGCACACCACAGCTGATGAATATTCGCCAAATTCTTCTCGAGTATCTTGGTCACCGACAAGTTATCATTGTTCGCAGAACGCAATATGAATTGGTGGCTGCAGGCAAACGAGCCCATATTTTGGAAGGTTTACTGATTGCCCTCAATAATCTCGACGATGTTATCGATACCATTCGCAAATCTCCAGACTCAGAAGCGGCTCGACTACAACTTATCAAGCGTTTTGGTTTGAGTGAAATCCAAGCAGTGGCTATTCTCGAAATGCAACTCAAGCGTCTGGCTGCCCTCGAGAGACAAAAAATTGAAGATGAGTACAAGCAAATTCAAGAAGCTATTGGCAAACTACTTATTTTGCTCCAAGATCCCCAGGCAATACTCGCCGTTATTGGTACAGAAACAGACGAACTTATCGCGCAGTACGGTGACGCACGAAGAACGAAGCTGGTCAAGGGAAAAATTGGTGAAATGAGCGATGAAGACCTCATTCCCGACGAACCAACCGTCATCACCCTGACACAAACTGGCTACATTAAACGCCTCAACCCAACCTCATTCCGCTCACAATCTCGAGGTGGGAAGGGAAGTATCGGGGTCAAGATGAAGGATGAAGACGTTGTCCAGTCGCTTTTAACTGCTTCAACTCACGATACTTTACTGATGTTTACCAATTTGGGTAGGGTATTCAAACTCAAGGCGCATGAAATTCCTGAGAGTCAACGCCAGGCGAAGGGTACAGCAGTCGTCAATCTCCTCAGCCTGCAGGGCGAAGAAGTAGTCCGCTCGCTCCTGATCATCGATGAAGTCGCTGATGCAGACAAATTTATCTCTCTAGCCACCAAAAAGGGCTTAATTAAGAAGACGGCGGTCAAACTGTTCAGTAATATTCGACAAAACGGTATTATTGCTATCACCCTCAACGACGATGATCAGCTGGTTTGGGGCAAGCTTACCTCTGGAAAAGACGATATTCTCTTGATCACTCACGAAGGAAAATGCATTCGATTTAGCGAAAATCAGGTTAAATCTTCCCAGCGAGATACCAAAGGGGTGAAGGGAATTACCTTGCGGGCCAGTGACTATGTGGTCGGTGTCGAGGCAATTGATGAAAATCTCGATAAAACAGACCACCTGTTGGTTATTACCGAGAACGGCATGGGCAAACGCACGCCACTTTCCCAATATCCAGCACAAAAACGCTCTGGTCTTGGGGTAAAGGTTTCTGACATCACCAAGCGCACCGGCACAGTTGCCGCAGCGCTTCGTGTCGACGACACTTACGAAGAAGTTGTTATCAGCACCAAGGAAGGGCAGACCATCAAGTTGCCGTTAACAAAGAAATCAATTCCGATTCTTACTAGACCAACTCAAGGGGTTATCTTAATGCGTCTCAAAGACACCGATGCAGTTGTTGCGGTTGCACTTACCTATAAAGAAGAAGAATAGCAGCTGTTTTTGGTGG
>Ga0100403_1000738_pt1 | contig 32092 bp, 37 predicted proteins | sample CryGeymet201501t_FD_83663 | JGI IMG/M metagenome (GOLD analysis project Ga0100403, IMG submission 83663) | Groundwater microbial communities from Crystal Geyser aquifers in Utah, USA - Crystal Geyser metaG 2015-01t | ecosystem: Environmental > Aquatic > Deep subsurface > Groundwater | place... | reverse complement strand
TGGAAGCCACAATATTCTATCTTTTCTGAGCGCGGATTTGTGTTTGTTACTGGAAATCTTCTATTCACAAGCTGGGTACATCAAAGAGGTATTCGTCTTGTACAAACTGGCAAACTTTTCCCACCTGAGAAAGGGCATGGATTCTATGTTCGTTGGAAATGGATTAACCTTGAGATTAAGTCTAGCGATAAACTGCAATGGAGCCTGTTTGGGACTGGAATCGTTTTGCTAACGCTTGATGCTGTTTGGAAGGAGATTTTTGGTGACTAAACTGCTTGCCAAACTTGCTATGTTTTTGTTGCCCAATGCAGCAAAGCTTTGGTTGAAGGCCGACGGAAAGAAGACATTTTCTGGTCTTATAGGAACGGCTCTTGGTATCTGTTTGTGTCTGTTTTCGCAGACCGCTGAATATGGTAAAGATATTATTGTAATAGGAGTGCTGACAACTGTTGGTGGTTTTTGGCATAAAATAGTAAAGTGGAACAAAAAGCGAAAGGAAGAAGCAAATGGCACTAACAACGTATGAAGCAGTTAAGGTAGTTGGTATGACTTTGGAGGATGTTGGAGCTAAGGGTGAGGAGTTCGAAGATGCTCATCCTGGCGAGAGCTACAAACCTTCTGTTGGAGACATTGTCAAGTTTGTAACTGACACTCTGACCAACATGGGTAAGGAAGTTCTCGACTAGTAAGAGGAAGCCTGCTCCTTCCTGAGCAAGCCGCTAGTTAATTGTGCAGGTTCTTCAGCTGGCGGCTCTAAGGTGTAATAATAACAACATGAATTACATACTTTGAGAAAGCTAATGCTCAACAAAGATGAGGCTATTGAAGTAAGAATGAAGGTATGGCTTACTATTCTTATTTCCATCATTGCCATTATTACTTCAACTATTGCAATGGGACAGTATCTAACGTTTGGGCCTCTTGAAGAACACTATGAGCAGCTAGATATTCGTCTTGATTCGCTTGAGAAGAAATACGTTCAGGATATAGCTGATATTCGTGCAGATCAGAAGGTTATATTAGCAATGTTGCATGATGTTAGAAGACAACAATTAGCAGGTTCAAATTAAAAATTTTGATTTGTGAGATATATTGATGCTTGCAGCACAGCACGATTTTACAATAGAGGGTGGAGCGAGGTTTCTTCGTATTATTCAGTGGAACGACGATGCGGGTAATGCTGTTGATTTAACAGGTTATACTGCATCAATGCGCTGTAAATATACGAAGGAACATGCTGTGACTATCTTCGATTGGGGTACAGTTAGTGGCGAAATAGTGCTTGGTGGTGTAAACGGTTCCATAACGATAGACGTTGGCGAGCTAGTAACTGTGATGCTCGATTTTAATAGGGCTGTTTATAATATTGAGCTGACACCAAGTGGAGGGGTTCCAATTAGAATTCTTGAAGGAAGTGTTATTCTGTCGAAAAGAGTATGAATAAGGATGCAAAAAGAACAATATCCACTTCGGCCGATGTTAGAAGAACAGTTGACGAAATAACAGCTGATACATCATTAAGAATTGCTGATGTTGTTGATACTATAATAGTTACGGAGCTATCTATTGTTGCTGATACTATTACTATTGTTGGAACGCCGGTTTTTATAGAGGAAGAACATGAACAAGACTTTGATCGTTAGATCAGTTTTAGTAGTTTTGCTGTTGGCTACGACTATTGGTGCTATTACAAACACTACGCCCTGGCGTGAGAAGATGAAAAGTAGTTTGTCAACTGCACAGCTACGTGGGATTGCTATGACACCAACAGCTGGAATTACTGTTCAAGGCTCGTATGTTGCTGGGCTAATGATGCATCAGTTTAGTGTAGCAATCAGTGGAATGTACACACTGTGGGAAGATATTCTTGGTGGTTCAAACTATTCACGAAGAACAGATTGGAGTGGGACTGCTGGTAAGTTTGTTCAAGGTGGCGATACGCAGTTTGGAATTTATGGAGGAAGAAACAGGAAGTTCTATTCAAGTTTACTTGATGCGATTTATTCTGGTGGAGTCGTTCCTTCAACTGGAACGGTCTATGGACAACCATCTACAATTGACGCGATCGCCGATACTGAGATATTTCTTAGCTCTGGTCAGAAACTTGATCTTCCTCCCAGTAATAGAGTATCATGGACATATAGAAAGAATACAGAACGTTGTCAAAATTCATTTATTCAGGCGTGGAGAGATTCTGATATTGTTATAACTGGGGGACTATTTGATGGAAATAGTGATACAGAATATGCAACTGGTAATATAATTTCTGCTACAGCTGGTGGAGCGGTTTTAGGTGATCTTACTCTTCTTGTTGCTGATTCTCTTAAAGGTTGGTTTATTCATGTAATTGCTGGACTTGGAACTGGTCAATGTAGGAGGATAGCAACCAGTGGAGTAACAGTTGGAGGCAACTCAGCAATAACAACTACAGCAAATTGGCAAACTATACCTGACGCTACCTCAGATTTTCGTGTTACTCCGATGCACGAATTTAGAGGAGCAATAAATTTAGTAGAAAGCAATAATGTTCATATAACAGGCAGTCGAATAGAAAATTTTCCTGGTGATGGTATATATATAGATGGTGGTCGAGATATATTTATTAGTGATGTTTCTATAGCTATTCCTAGCAAATGGTTCTATGCGGGTGGTTACACTAATGGAGTAGTTGATGCTAACGGTTGTCATAACCTTGTTGGAAGAAACGCAATAACTATAGAAGCAAAAAACTCTCTAACGCCTTATCCTTGTGGGAATCCTTTTGACACTCCTGTAGATTCTTCAGCAGAAGGAGAAGTTAGCAATATCGTTATCAACAACTTTAATATAATAGGCGGTTATTGTGGTATAGATATAGAAGAAGTATATCATGCAGAGTTTAGAAACATTACTATATCGAACGGCAACATTTACACACCCACATGTATAGGAATAGGTGTAGGTGTCCATTATATTGAAAATCTACTGGTTTCTAATGTCAATATTAAGAGTGGTACTTCTTATGTACTCTCTTTATGTTGGCCAGGAGGGGGGAAAAATGTTACGTTTACTGGGTGTCATATTACAGGGAAATTAGGGGTATATCTAAATGGTGTTAGTGGATTAACATTTAATGGTTGTACGTTTGATAGTACCACTGGAAGCCCAGCTATAAACTCATTCGGAGATGTTAATAGATTGAGCTTCTATAACTGTACGTTTAAAGATATTGACCAGTATGCTATATATTATGGTGGAGGTAGTGGTGACACTCTTAGATCGCTAAGTATAAAAAATAACCTATTTGTGAACTGTGGTAAGGAGTCTAATAATACATATAGTACCATATATTTAGCTGGTGGAGTGTTTGCTAAACATGTAGAAATAGTTGGAAACACGTTTAGAAATGCAGTTGGTATTAACCTTCCAAGATATCCAATAGAGCTACATGGAATAGATTCTGTGTATGTGGCTTCTAATACTTTTGAGGGATGCAACTATAACTATCCATACTTTTCTGATTGTACGAATATTATCGAAAGTGGTTCTGCTCATGGTTCGGCAACTGATTTTAATGTTGTTGACAATGCTGCAAGATACTCAAATATTACTATTAACGATACAACGTTTAATGCAACGGGAAGAAATACCTCTATTCGTCTTGGTCGGGGCTTTCATTATACAGGAACGCCTGCTAATCCGGAGAGTAAGAATCAAATACTATTTGGTGCTTATAGAGATGTTATAAATGGTCATCGTGGTTATGGAGATGTTCTTGGAGCTAAGATAGTTGGACTTAATTACTATAACTATCCACCATTGTCCGGTTCGACTACTGGAACTGGTTTGTTGTTTCATAGTCTTAGTTCGGCGGCGACTAAGTATGATGATACAAAGTTGAGAATGTGGATTAGCAATTATGGTATTGGAATAGTTGGAACTGACTCGTCTCGCTATATAAACTTTACAACCAATACTGCTGATACTGCCTTTCTTGCTTCTACTTCGGCAGGTTCAGGTGGTTATGGTATTAGAACCACTGCAGGTGGTATAATGCAGACGAAGAATCTTGGTGGTAGTTGGCTTAATATTGCTGCTTCTACTACTTCTAGTAATCCGATTCTCGCAGATGGAACAGTCTCACTAACCGCTAATTGGGATGCTGGTAGTCATGAGATTCGTTCTAACACGTTTGAGAGCGATGTAACAACTGGAACAGCTCCGTTAACAGTAGCTTCAACAACAGTTGCTACCAATTTAAATAGCGATGCTGTCGATGGGTACGAGGGAGCGGCATTAGCTAACCAGCTACAGGGCGATGGAACGGCTGGGCGAGTTGTTAGAATGTGCGATCTTCATTTAGCTAATGGAACAGATCCTGGTACCTTACAGGCGACATTATATAATAGATGGAATGGGGATGCTGTTAGCAGTACTGATAACATTGGTAAGGGCTATGTTGGGACTAATTTTCGCTTAGATAACGTTGGCATTGTTTTTACGATTAGAGATGCGGCGATTACAGGGACAGTATTAGCTGTGTTTGAGGGACTAAAGTATAATGCTTCTGGTGTAAATGTTGTAGTTTATGATGGTATAGGAACTACAGAATCGTACGGTATAGATGTAACTTTTATAGATCTTTCTGCTGCTTGCCAAGATATTACAGCGTTAGTAGACACTGGCAATCTGACAGTTAAAATCTTATATATAACATCATTGTAGATAATGGCTATATCTCAACAATATAATTTTCGAGAGAACGAAGAGTTAATGGACACACTTGCGATGTGCGTAGGTAATACTAAGCTATTCTGTAAGACGTTTTTTCCAGATACTTTTGATATTCCATTCTCGTCGTTGCATGACCAAATCTTTGATCTGATTGACAATAGTGACTGCAACTATAAAGTAGTAGAAGCCCCTCGTGGTATCGGAAAGACGAGCATTGCGAGGGCCTTAGCCGCTAAAAATATATTGTTTCGTCTGAGTCACTTTATTCCATACGTTAGTAAAAGCGAGACAATGGCTATGATGCAAACCGAGAATCTGAAGAATGAGCTGCGTTACAGTCCGATAATTAGGAAACTCTTTGGTGATCTTAAAACGGTTGATTATTCTGGGGACGATCCTCAGTTTAGCAAAAAGGGCTGGATTAGCTACCAAACATTAATAATGCCTCGTGGAAATAAGCAGCAACTACGAGGACTTAATTGGATGAGTTTTAGGTGTGATCTACCTATTTTTGACGATCTTGAGGATGATGAAGAGGTTCAGAATGAGGAACTTCGTGCAAAGTTGATGGAGCTGTTTTTTTCCAGCCATATTAAGTGCGTTCCTCAACACCATAGAAAGTGGCAGATTTTTTATATAGATACTCTTAAACACGAAGATTCTATTATGGCTCATTTGTTAGAAGCCCCTGAGTGGGAGTCGCTTAGATTAAGCATCTGTGATGATGATTTTAAAACCCTTGCTCCTAACTTTAAGCCTCAGATTATTTTAGATCGAGAACTGAAAGAGCATCGTGATAAGAAGATGATGGATGTTTTTGCTCGTGAGTATATGGGTCAGGCAACATCAAAGGAGGATGCTGCTTTTAAAGAGGAAATGTTTCATTACTATAATGAGACAGATAAGGGGTTTCTGGAGCGTGTTAATGATGGCTATATTGAAACTGTTGTAATAGTCGATCCAGCTAAAACAGCTAAGATGTATAATGCTGAGAGTGGTATAGTTGTTTGGGGAGTTGATACTGAGAAGAACACATTCTATTTGCGTGAAGCAAGAGGTGAGCATTTCCACCCTGATGAACTTATTGCTGATGCGCTTAATACTTGCACAAGATATAGAGCTCGTGTTCTTGGATTTGAGAAAACAGGCCTTGGCGAGTTTGGAACCTTTCCGTTGTTAAATGAGATCAGTCGGCGCGGTCTTATTATAGAGCCCGTATTTTTAGAGGCTCGGAGTGGCAAAGGTGAGTTCAGTGGTGTAGGTGGTGGTAAGAAAGGTCGAGTCGCAAGTATGATAGGTTTCTACCGTCAAGGCCTTGTTTTTCATAACGAAGCTAACTGTTTGCCTTACGAAATGCAGTTGCTTGCATTTCCAAGACCAAAGCGCTGGGATATGATTGATGCGGCTGCTTACATAATTGAGCTGCTCGAAAAGGGTCTTCGCTACTTTGAACCGAAAGATGAATGTGATAACGTTAGCGAAGAGGAATTTGCTGAACTGATGGTGGAAGGTTCTGAAGAAGATGATTGGCGAACGATCTGACAAATTAAAAATTTTGATTTGGAAGTATGATGAATAACGAAGGCTACAAACAAGTAGATTATGACTATAATTATTATGAGAAGCTTAATCTGAAGCCTGGTTCTGAGCTACATGATAGCATTGTTAGACGTATAATGAAGCAGGTTAAAGATAGTTCTTCAATTGTTGAAACTCGCTTTGCATCATGGAGAAAAGTAGATCATACAATGACTACTTACGTTGAGTTGGATGAATATGAGAAGAGCCTTCAACAATCTAATCCTCGTAAACCGGTAACTATTGTAGTTCCAGTTGCTTATGCAACGCGTGAGACTTTGTTAACCTATCGAGTTGCAGCGTTTCTTGAGTCTCCTATTTTTCGTTACGAAGGCTGGGGCGATGAAGATAGAATTGGTGCAATGCTGCTTGAGCGTGTTATTGAGCTTCAGATGCGAAGGTTTAAATCTGCCCTTTCACTTTATACAATGTGGAAAGATGACTTTACCTATGGACTTGGTGTAGTTGCTTGCAACTGGGAGACAATTGTAGGTAAGGTTAAGAAAGATGAAGAAGTGAACGAAACAGGTTTCTTTGCTTCGCTTGGTAGATTGTTCGATAGAAATGGAAAGAGTTATAGACGAACCGAAGAAACTGGTACGTTGTTTGAGGGCAGTACGATATACAACATCGACCCTTATAATTACTTACCAGACGCTAACTCAAATGCGATGTGGCCGCAGCGAGCATGCTCACATGGGTGGGTAGACCGAACAGACTACTATACATTGCTTGATGAGGAGATTTCAAATCCTGGCTCAGGGCTTATCAACGTGAGATATCTTGACCATTTCTCTAATCGTCGAAGCGCTTACTTTGTTAGTGATGAGACAGGTAGAGAGACTAAAGCTGGCTATCCATCTGTAGGCAATATTATTGGTCAAAATAATGATGTTGATGTTGTTTATCGCTATATTAAACTTATTCCAAGCGAGTGGGGACTTGGATCAAGTGACAATCCAGAGAAGTGGTTGTTTGCAGTTGCAGGTGATAAGATACTGATAACAGCAAAACAGCTCGGTCTTGATCATAATATGTTTCCGATAGCTATTAGTGCAACTAATTGTGATGGTCATACGCCTATGCCAATAAGTGCAATGGAGACTATTTATGGTCTTCAGCATACTATCGACTGGCTTTTTAGATCGCATATAGCTAACGTTCGTAAGGCTATTAACGATATGATTGTAGTTGATCCATATCTTGTTAACTATAACGATCTAAAGAATCCTGAACCTGGTAAGCTTATCAGAATGCGCAGAGCAGCTTGGGGTAAAGGTGTTAAGGATGCTGTGATGCAACTAACTGTGAGCGATATTACTCGACAGAACATTCCTGACATCGGTTTTGTTATGAGCATTATTGAACAGGTTAGTGGAGCAGGAGAAGCTGTTAAAGGACTGAGACGAAAGACAAGTGAGCGAGTTAGTGCAACTGAGGCTAACCAGGTTTTTTCGAGCGCTCTTTCGAGACTGGAAAAAGATGCTAAGATAGCGGGACTTCAGGCACATTTTGATCTTGCTTATCTGTTTGCTGCACAGACTAAGCAGCTTATGTCTACTGAGACCTATGTTAAGGCGATTGGTAGATTGGGTGAGGATTTAAGTGCTGAGTTTGGTGGACGGACAAAACTTGTCACTCCTGATGATATTGATGTTCTTTATGATGTAGTTCCTCATGATGGAAGCATTCCTGGTAATAGTGATGGAATAGCATGGACACAGATATTTCAGATATTAGCAACTAATCCTGCTGTTGCACAGCAATTTGATATTATTAGAATATTCAAACACATTGCAAGGTCACTTGGTGCGAAGAATGTAAATGATTTTGTTCAGAGGGGAGGAAATATTAACGCTCGAATTGCTACACCTGATAGAATTGATCAGCAGGCACAACAGGGTAATATTGTCCCGATAGGAGAAATTGGTAATGGCTGATGATAAGTGGCCTTTTAGTATTGAGGATGCTAAGAAGTTTAAAGATAATACTGTATGGGTGGAAATACTTACTATGCTACAGGAGCGTTTGCGATTATATCAAATACAGATAGCGACCGCTCCAGTTTATAATGTTCATTTTCCTACTGAGGATGGTAAAGTTAAAACTACTTATGGTGTTGAAGCGATGCAGGGAGCAATAATGGAAATAGGCTTCTTGGTAGAGGCACCTGACTTAATTATTGAAGATCTCGAAGCACAACGAGATGAAAACAAGGAAAAGGAAGGAGAAAATCATGCCTGATTCGAAATCAGATAAACCGGCTGTTTCTGCTGAGTCAACAGTAGATGATGCTTTGATAAAGGAGCTTAGCGAACTTGGACCTACTAGTTCGTCAGGTGAACCTACTCAGTCCACGGCTCCAGAACCACCAGCTGCTGAGCCTCCTGCAGAAGGAGCTTCTGCTAAGCTAGCAGCTCCAGTTGAACCAGATGCGCTGATTGATGTTTTTAAAAGAATGAACGAGATGTTTGAGGTCTATGCGCCTCCGACAGCTGAGTCTGCACAGGCTACACCGAAACCTATAGAGCCTCAGAAGCCAGCAGTTTCGAGTGTCTCTTCTGTCGAGATTTTAACGGATAAAGAAATCGAAGATGGAATTGATGCAAAGACTGTGAATAGTCGAATAGCCGAGTTTGGAAGTAGAATTCAGCAGGAAACAATTAACTCTATAACTCCTGTTCTTGCTAATATTGTTAATCAACAGGTTCAACTTCATATTGGGGCGTTTGAGTTCTACAAACGTAATCCAGAGTTTAATAAAATAAGACCTTTTGTGTCGAGTAGAGCTATTACGTTAATCAAACAACATCCAGAGTGGGACTATCCTACTTTATTTAACGAACTTGAAAAGGAGGTAAAAGGAACTATCGAAACTTTCACAGGAAGGAAAGCAGCCGAAGAACCGAATAAAAATACTCCAGCTTTTGCAAAGGCACCAAATGCAGCAAGAAGGGCTGCAGACGTAAGAACATCGTTGCAAAAAGAGTTGGATGAACTTAGACTAGGAAGATAGGAGAAAGAAAAATGGGATCACAAGCAAAAAGGGACATAGATGCTGTTGTGGTCGAGCGAGATAAGACGGTCTTCTGGACTACTGTTGCTGTCACAGATATTACCAAAAGCTTAGAGCTTTGGGAGGAGAATATCTATGTGAGTACAGTAGCGGCCGCTGGAACACTAACGCTTCCAAATGTTAGTGAGGCAAAAGATTTGACGTTTAATATCTGTTCGCTTGGTGCAACAAACGTACTTACAATTAAAGATCGAGGCGATTCGTTTGGTTGGACTAATATTACAGTTGTAAATGCAGGTGACAATCGTTCAGTCACGTCCAACGGCAAACAGTGGGTCTTGAACGAATCCTAGATTAGGAGGAAAGATGAAATTGCTCGCTGGTAGGTTTCACTGCCATCGACGTAACTGGTGTAAATAATCTTGTTTGGACTAACCAACCTGCTGGCAATACTGCTGGTAGAATTGGTATAGCTCCGTAACGTTAAAAAAAAAATAGGAGAAACTTAAATGGCCGTATATCCGTTTCTTGGGATGAGAGGTACTGGTGATTGGACAGATCCAACGGCCAGACCTGGATCCTATCGAGAAAAGATTTTGGAGCTCTGGCCTAATGGTAGTGCTCCACTAACTGCAATTACAAGCAAGACAGGTAGAGGACAGAAGCTAACTGACTCGAAATATACGTGGAAGACGAGGACGTTGGCGACTCAGGCAGGTGCAGTGACAGCAGTCTATATTGACGTTAGTCTTGTAACTGCTTATGTTTATGCTACCCATCAGGCTACTATCGGTATTGCTGGTGGAACTGTTCACGCAAAAGTTGCTGCCGCAACTGCGGCAATGTTTCGTGAAGGACACAAAGTGATCCTTAGAGACAGCAACCACCTTGAGGTGGACGTTCGTGGTAAGGTAGTTGGAGTTATTATTAATGGTGCTTCGAGTGTTATTAGCGTGAAGCTGCATGAAGCTGATGATAACGGTTCTGTAGCAGCATCATTTAACCTTGCCACTGTTGATCGAATCATGGTTATTGGTAACATCAATTCACAGTGTGGGACTCGGCCGAGAGCACTACGTTACGATCCCGTAGATGTGTACAACGTTACACAGATCTGGCGTACACCTGTTGAACTGAGTGGTACTGCCCTTGAAACTACGCTTCGAGGCAGGGATGCTTATATTGATGAGAAACAGCAAGGTCTTCTCTATCATGGAATTGAGATGGAGAAGGATCTAATCTGGTCAGTAAGAACAGAAGGTACAGGAGCTAATGGTAAGCCTGAAAACTCTATTATGGGCATTATTCAGTTCATCACAACTTATGTACCTGCGTCGGTCGATGATTTCTCATTGAATTCTGACTACATTGGAAAGACCTGGAAAGAGGCTGGCAAGAATTGGCTGGATGCTATGATTCAGACGATCTATGCAGTTGGTTCAGGTGAGCTTGGTAGTGAGGTGTTAGCGCTGTGTGGTGGCGGTGCTGCTGCTGGCATTCAGCAGCTGGTTGAAGCAAATTCGATGTATACAATTACTGAGAAAACTGCTGCCTATGGAGTTAGGGTTCTTGAGCTTCGTAGCATCTTTGGAACGATCTTTCTGAAGATTCATCCATTGCTCAACTTTGAGACAACTAACGCTCATACAATGCTGTTGGTTCCACCAGCAGCTGTGCGTTGGCTGCCTCTTCGCGATACACACTATAAACCTGATATGCTTTACGATCAGGGTGGTGCGCAAGGAGTTGATGGAAAGCAAGAAGAGTATCTTACTGAAGGTACATACGAGTACATGCTAGATGGCCCTTGGGGCTATTTAAAAGGTGTTGGTATGGACAACGCAGCGTAGAAGGAAGGGGGGAAATTTCTTCCCCCTTTCAAATTAAAACTTTTAATTTGTGAGGTTATAATATGCAAACTATATTGCAATTACGCGAGCTTGCAGACAATTTTGATAAAATCTGCACATACGAGAATAGATTGCTCAAAATGAAAAAAGGAGTGATTGTGCTCTGGGGAACTGAGCGGATCTATGCGATTAGGATAGAAGAGGAAATGAAGAAGAGAGAGCTATGGAAGATTACAGGTAATGGAAAGTTTACAGTTCTAATTACAGACAACTTCATTAACCAGTCTAAGCGACTGGCCGACTATAGTGATGTTGTTTCTATGGAAGCACCCGATAGCCTGTTTGAGAAGAAAAAAGTTCAATCAAAAAAGAGAGTAGTTGAACCGGTTGATGATCTTGAAGGATTACTGCAGTGACACTTGTAAATCTAAAGAAGATGATTCTCGAATCAAGTGGTCGTTACGATCTATACAATTCAAACGATTCGATTTGGAATCTAACTACTTTTATCAACGCTGGTGTGAAGTATCTTGATAAGAATTTCCCACTGTCGGAAGAACTTCGTTGGTATAAGAAGGATGTAGCGATAGGAGATGTTAGACTTAGTGTAGCAGATCTTCGAGCAGTAAAAGAGGTTTGGGCAGCTGACTCAGATGAAAGGAAGCTAGTTAGTCCAGTTACAGGGGGATGGTTGAGAGTTAACTATAGTGATTCTACCTCTGCTAATGTTACCTCTGGCCTGCCAAAGTATTGGAGCTATGATCTACATCGTTTAGCTCCATCACAGAAAGCTTTGACACAAGCAGTTCATACCGGTTTTACATATAGTGTTTATGACATTCTATTTGATACTGGCTATACACTACGTGGCATTCAGTGGATGCCACCTGCTGATGAGGTCTATACTATAGAGCTTCTTGGAACGTTCTTTAGCGAGGTCCTTTCAAATGCTAGCGATGTTAATTGGTGGACTATGTATGAGCCTGAAGCTGTTATTGCTTCTACAGTTTTGTGTATTGAGCGTCATAATCGCAATCTGGAGGGGGTAAGAACGCAGCGGGCGTTTATCGAGGATCTGTTGAAGGGTGATCAAGATGATCGTGTCGAGCAAGAGCTTGTTGGTAACAGCTTTATGGAGGGTTAAATGCGGATAAGAAAGGATATGATAGCAAAAGCTAAGGCGCTCAAGGAAGAAGCGGAAAGAGCGAAGCGCTTAGAACTTGAAGCTATGCTGGTTGAAAGAAAGGAGCAGATCTATGACGAGGAAGAAAAGTGGAAAGTGGAAGATTCACAAAGTGATGCGCGAGTTCAAGGCGGGAACGCTCAGGACTCCGAGTGGAAAGAAGGTAACGAATCGAAATCAGGCTATAGCAATAGCAATGAGCGAAGCGAAAATGACAAAGAAGAAGAAGCCAAGAAAAGCTAAGAAGCGATGAGAGAGGTTACTAAAATATTGCAGCTTAAAAAAGGCCTTCGTAGAGACTACAGGTTTCGAAGAAACAGCGATGAGCTCTATGAGCTATTTAATGCTGAGGTTACTGAGAACGGTGTAACAAAGCTTGTTGCTATTGAGAATGCTCTCAGTGTAGGTGTTATTAGTGCAGCAGCTGCCGAACTTGAGTGGCCATTTCCTCAGATAATTAGAGGGAACAAATATAGCTTCTTATGTGGGAAGACAAGAGTTGATCTAATACAAGAAAGTGATTGGACAACGCTTGAAGTTCCTACATATAATGCTATGGCTAAGGATACCGAGAAGAGTATTAGCATCGGGGGAGTTTGGCAGCTCTGTGATTTTCATGACAGTTGGTTGTTAACGAACGGAGTTTCAACAGTTTTTCATACAAAGGACATATTTAATGAGCCTGATAAGGTCTACGTCCAAGATAGTATTCCAGTAAACGCCTGCTGTGCTTTCCGTGGTAGAGCAGTTCTTGCTGGCTTTGATTCAGATAATTTCTGGAATAACGCTTGGAGAAGATTCTTTGAGGACTGGGGAAATAGAAAAGGGTTAAATATTCCTACCTATGAACCGCTTGGAGAAAATTTTGTATGGTGGAGCACAGTTGGTGGTGGAGACATGCTTTGGTTGTTTGATACTAATCTTCTGTTGGGAGGTAAAATAGATGGAACAGAGTACAGCTACGATAAGCCACTAATCTTTGACTATTGGCAACGTAATGAGAGTGGCTTCATGCCAATGAACTGGCGAGGCGCTGTTTACCAAGTTAGACCGCTTGGCAAGGGGCTAATGGTTTATGGACAGAATGGAATGACGTTTCTGTTTCCTACTACAGAACCTTTTTCAACACTTGGTAGACAAGACATTTTCAATCAGATTGGCTTGGCAAGTAGAGGAGCTGTTAGTGGAAACGAGAGCAATCACGTCTGTGTAGATGGCTCTGGTGTTATTTGGAGAATTACAGAGAAAGGACCTGAGAAGCTTGGTTATCAAGAGTACATGGTTCCGCTACTTGGAACGGAGATTATTGTAAGCTATACAGAGGAAAATAATACGTTCTATATTGGTGGATCTGATAGAACATTCAAACTAACACAGTTTGGTTTATCAAAACTTGATCAGATAATAACTTCTGTTTTCGTTGCCGAAGGTGAAACAAAGGGGTTCTGTAACATTGTTGGTGATAATGATTCAGAAGTTCGTATTGTTACTGATACGCTTGACTTTGGAGTTAGAGGAGAGAAAACAGTTACACAAATAGACATTCCTGTTGTTATGGATGTTGATGCTGCAGCTGATTGGTATGTCTGTATTTATTATCGTTATGATAAGAAGAAAACGTTTGTCCAGACCGAGTGGAGAGCATTAAATAAAAAAGGTTGGATTAGGTTTCAAGTCAGCGCAGTCGAGTTTATGATAGGAGTTAAGGCAACTAATTATGTTGAGACGGATGTACCTGAATCAATTAGCATTAATATTGCTTACACTGATAAGAGCAGCTTAAGGAGCCGGAATGTTAGCGAAAATGCTACCAGAATTAGTAGCTAAACATTGGAGTGAAGTGGCTCCAATGATTGAAGCAGCTATGCCATTAGTTGAGAACGTTGAGCATAGACGAAAGCAGTTGCTAAGTAGTTGTTTAGCTGGGTTGCTTACCTGTTGGGGAATGCTTAATGATGATAATAAGCTTCTTGGAATGGCTACTACAATATTTACTTATGATATAGTGACTGGTGAAAAGAATCTACTTATATATTCACTTCTAAGCACTGGAACGGAGCCAAGACTTTGGCAGGGATATTTTTTAACTCTTTCATCGTATGCTAAACAGGAAGGGTGTAAGTATATAGTTGGTTATACTCGCGTTCCAAGAATGAAAGAAATTGCAAAAGGTCTTGGTGCTGATTTGGAAGAGATTGTTATCAGATTGGAGGTTAAATGAGCGGAGGCGGCGGAAATAGTGGAGCGGTAAGTTATCCTACTTATATGCAGAATGTTCATGGTTCGTGGCTTGGTGATGCGCTAGCGAATCCATCATACTATATGACAACGTTGATTGAAGCAGGTTCGGCAATGTCTCCTTATGATAATGCTAACGCATATATTCCTGATGCGCCACTTGCATCTAACCAGTCTCGATTCGATACGTTTAACACTCTTGTTGCTTCATTGAACCACTCTGCCGAGTGGGACGCTGCAATTAGTCAAGCTAACGCAAAAAGGGGAGCTGTTTTCATTTCTCCTAATAATGACGTTGAGACTATTGAATTGTTATCAAGAGGTAATGCTAACAACGAGTTTGGTGATGCTGCGGCAGACGCTATAACAAGAACAGGAAATTTGTTTACAGCAGGTGATGTAGCAATTCAGTTGCTTATAGATGGACTCGTAGATGATGCAGTTGCTAAGGCCACGTCAATAGATCTATCCGATGTAATGGATAATCTTGTTGATGCTTATGAGGACGACATTAAACCGGCGCATCTTCGATCTATTAGTAGAATGACTGGCGGAATGGCGGATATTAACGCAGTGAATAGTTCTGCATTTGTTATCGGTCTGACGCTTGCTGAGAATCAGTTTCAGAACGATGTTCGTAAGTTTATAGCAGAACGAAGAGCTGCTACAATGGATCGAGTTATTGCTGAATATGGAGAGACGTATCGAACAATGATGCAGCTCTATGCTAATACAGGAACTGCTAAAACAGCACAGCAGCTACAAACATACGCACAGGATTTACAGAACTATATGTCAAGTTATTTACAGTATCAAAAAGATAGAGATCTATTTCTTATTGAAGGTGCTAATCAGATAACCCAGCTGTTGTCTATTGAAATAGATTCTGATAAAGTAGCAACTACTATTCAAACCGAACTTAATAGAATGAAGATAATCGCGAAAAAGGAACAGACAGATCGTAATATAGATCTTGATGTGCTTGATGCGAAGTGGCCATTCGATCTATTACTGATGGGAGGCAATATGCTTGCTTCGATGAGTGGAGCAGCGTATGTTGTGAATCGTCCTATGTCTGCTGTACAGAGTGAATTAAGTGGAGTTATGACAGGTGCATCAGTAGGAGCAACTATTGGAACCGGTATTGAGCCTGGTGTAGGTACAGCAATAGGAGCCGGTATTGGTGCGGTAGCTGGGGCTTTTTTATAACAGTTTCAAATCAAATATTTTAATTTGTGAGGCACGGTTATGCCAGTAGATCAGAGTTTAATACAGAAAATTTTAATGGGCGATAAGCTTGTTAATCCTTATCCAATGAGTTCTGCTCCTAACGTTGCTAGCGCTGGTTTTGTTACTCCGAGCGGCGGATTGCCTACTCCAGTTAGTCAAGAAGATGTTATGAGAAACGCACCTACACAGATAGGAGCGGCTCAGCAGAATCAAAGTTTCTTCTCTCAAATTGGTAAAGCCTTTGGCCAGCTCGGTAAGGCGCTTGAAACACCTGGATTTCGTGAGACGCTTGCAAGGATAGGTGGAAGCATTGCTAATCCTGGTACGTGGCAAGCGAGGCTTGGAGAGCAAGTTGCTGGAATTAACCAGATGCAAGTTCAGTCGCAAGGGATGCAGCGTTATTTAGCGAAGCTAATGAGCAATGAATCAGTAACAGCTAATGATGTGCAAGGTATGACATCAGAGCAGATTGCTCAGGCCAACCAGCTTGCTACATCAGCGAAGAACCAACAGGCACTTAGCCAATATTATCAGGGGTCAGTTGCTGCACAAGGAACTCCGCAAGAGAGAGGGATCGAATCGAGAAAAGAGCTGCTACTTCGTCAAGCTCTTGAAGAGGGTGCCCCACAGAAGGTTGGTGCTGTTGTTGGACCTTCTGGTGTCAATGAGGAGACACTATTCATGTTTGATCCTAACACAAGAGAATTTATTCCTATTAGTTCTGGGACAACAACACGTGGTACTAGTGGAGATAGAGGTATTACTCCTGGCCAGCAACAAAATCTGTATTTTAGATATTATAGTAATCTTATCAAAGAGGTGGAAAGGGAAATGCCTAAAGCAGATAGTTTTTATGAAGGTCAATTCGGGCCTCAGCCTGTTTGGAATAGTCCTACATTGCAGGAGGAGTTTAAGAATAAGCTGGCTCTTAAAATTAGGAGAGAACAACAAGCAGGAAATCTTCCTATACCCTGGATGGGAGTTACTGGAGAACAGAGCCAATTACAAGGCCCACCAGCTCCTTCTAGCACAATAGCACCTGGTAAACTTAAAATAGGCCCTTATTGATGCCACAAGAAAATAGACAAAATCTCTATAACTTGCTAAGTCAGCAGGCTGATATAGGAACGTTTGAATTCTTTGATGCTGCGATGGATGATTCTAATCGTAGGCAGAAATTCTATGAGCAGGTTTCACAGCATTTTAATATTGGTGATGCTAAAACGTTTAATAGCAAGATGGAAGTAGCACCTATCCCAGAAGGTTTCTTCGGTGGAGGGAAGCCAAGTGGAAAGGGGATTAGTGTTGACTATTCAACTGGTGCTATTCCTGCTGTAAAGAGCGGTATACAAGAAAGCACGCTTGGCTTACTTCTTCGAGAACGCTTACCAGACGACTATGAAGCTCAGAACTTTTGGGAGCGTCAGCTTAAAAACGCAGCAACTGTGGTTGGTGACATTCCAGCTATGTTTGTAGGAGGTCTTGTTGGAACAGCAGGAGGTGGAGGACTGGCATCAGCTGTAACTGGGACTGGTGCTGTGTTTGCTTTTCCTGCTGTGTTAAGACAGGTGTTAATGGATAAGTATGAGAAAGGGGAAGCTACCTCGCTTGGAGAAGTTCTTAATAGAACGCTGGCTGCTGTTAAAGAAGGAGCTAAAGGATATATAACAGGCGCTGTTACAGGAACAGCTGGACAGGTTCCAATAGGAATAGCGAAAGTTCCTACTGAGATTGCTGCGTTGACTGTAACAGGTGCAGCACTTGATCAGAGATTTCCAAAAGCAGAGGAGTTTTTAGATAATGCTGTTCTATTATTTGGTGCAAAGGCAGCCAGTAGAGGGGCTAAAGTGTTACGTAATCACTTTGCTAAAACTGGTCAGAGACCAAACGAAGTGGCTACTCAAGTGAAACCTGAGAATTTAGGAACAGCTAATGCGTTTAAAGATATAGCAGTACCTGTTGAAAAACCTGACGCTGTTTTTATCGGTTATCAAGAGCGCTTAGGTGGAGAGCCTCCGCTCGCGTTGTTTAATATAACAAAAGAAGGCCATCCAAAGATTAACAGCACTGTATCTGAGGGGACATTATTAACCGATGGTTTAAAGGTTCCTAATTATCCAAAGAGCGAACAGGAGTTAGCAAAAGATAAACCAGTTAATATTGGTAGTCAACCAGAACATCCTGCTATCACAACAATTGCTGAGACTGGTGGAACTATTACACGAGAAAAGACTCGGTGGGATACACATTTTCTTAGACAGTTTATTAACTCTCCAGAATATATTGTGCGTAAGCATAGAAGAGTTCCTTTTGTTGGAAGCTTGATAGATTTACCAGAAGCAAGAGCAATCGCAGCAAGAAACATAGAGGCAAAGCAGAAAGCTGATCACGAATCACATGTTCTTGATAGTGCTGTTATTGAGGAAGTTAAGGACATTGTTAGTAGTAAAGAAGAACAGAAGCAGGTTCGTGGGGCAATGGAGAAGCTATATGAGTTGAGTAAAGAACCGGAAAAGGCACAGGCGTTAATAGACAGAAATCCTACCTATAAAGCAGCTAATCGTATTATTCAGATGTTTGAGAGTATAAAGGGAGAATATATAGAAAACAGGCGTCAGCTTTATAAGATATTGATGAACAACAAGATGCACGAGGCATTTGAGGAAGCGATAAAGGTTGAGGAGTCTGATACCAAGACTATTGCTGAGAAATATAAAGTAGATGTTGAAGAGCTTACTGAAACAGTTAAAGAATATAATAACATTCTCAAATGGGGACTTAATGAATATATTACTAATATCGAACGTGGAACTTATCGAGTTATTGATAGCGAAGGAAAGGTTAGAGCTCTTGGTATAACCAGACGAGAAGCAAAACGAAAAGCTAAAGAGAAAATGGCTTCAGGAGAAATTAAAGGAAATGTTACTATTTCATCTGAGTTTCGTAAGACTCTTGACCCGACAAAGGGAAGAGAGGATATTCTAGCTGGCGAAGAAAATATAGTTGATGCTCTTCCAACCTATAGCTATATTATGAGAAAGAAGATGAACTTAGATATCGCTGAGGCTGAAATGGAGAAAGCATTTGAGAAAGATGCTGGACAGATTCTTGTTCCTCAGCATGTTAGAAATCTTTTGCGCGAACAGCTAAAAGATGCGCGAGGACGTTATAGTTGGGGAGATATGTTTATTGATAAGATCAGTAGAGCAATTGGCACAAAGCCTATGTTTTTCTCAAGAGCGTCACGTGTAGCTACTATTATGGAAGGTTATGCAAAGTTTTCTTATCGTTCTGTTGCAGGTCTTGTAAACTTTCTTTCTGGTCACGGTAATACATGGGCAGTTTCTGGTCTGAAAAGAATGCGTGTGGGTATAGAATGGATGAAGTCTGAAGAAGGTAAGCGTCTGTTGAAAGAGGACGAGTATGCACTAGGTACAGACTTTATAACTAATATTGAAGGAAGAGTTACTACTAAACAAAAGTGGTATAAGCCCTTTGGTATGTTTGCTATGCCTGAACCAGGTATTCGTAAAGTTGCATACGCAACAGCCTTTACATGGGCACGAGAGAGAGGTCTTAGTGAAACAGCTGCAAGGGCTGAAGCGAGAATGGCAGTGCGTGTTCAAAGCTTTATTTATAGTTCAGCTGCTCTTCCGCGGCTGCTTCGTGGGCCTGGTGGAAGGCTTGTTGGGCAGTATAGAACATATATGGTTAAGCAGCTTGAGTTAATGTCTACATTGAATGGTAAGCAATGGGCTCGTTATCTATCAATACAACTTGCCCTTGCTGGGCCTCGTGGAGTTCTACTTATAATAAAATCGCTGCCTATACTTGGTCTCATCGGAGCTATAGATAAGTTAGAGGAATGGCTACTGAATAAGAATAGAATTGGGGCATCTGGGCTACCTGGAATGATTGAGAATCTTGGTACGAAGCTTGGAATAGATATTAGTGCTCCAGCTACATTTCAGTTCTTACCTAATAACCCAGAAGATAGTCTAGGGCCGGCTATTTCTGATATAATAAGGATAGCGAAGGTTACAGTTGTTCCAGCTCTTCGTGATCAGGAACAGCGTTTAAATAAAGAGGGAAGAGTAGACTGGTTGGTAAACTTTCCTATTATTTATCGCTATTGGAACACTATTCTTCAAGCTGAGGTTACTCCAGATGGATGGATTAGAGATCGTTACGAGCTAAAGAAAAACGACAGTGGTAAGATAACTGGAATTCAGATTGGCGCTCCAAAGTATCGCTTTGGAACTGAGTGGGAAAAGCGCTGGTTGCAAGTAATGTCAGCAGCGGGAATGCAGCCTACAGCTAAGACAAGAGTTAGCAATGCGTTGAGGATATTAGCAAGAGCTGAGAGAGTTGATAGGGATTCGAGGAGGAAGTTATTGGTATCTATCGTTAGGGGTCTTGATCGTGGTGAAGAAATAGAACGATGGAAGATAGATACAATGGTGATGCTTGGAATGGCACCAAATAGTTTGTTTGATGCTTATAAGATGAATAAAATGACTCCTCAGCAGAGAGCAACACTAAGAAGTCAACTAATTGATAAAGCAAAAGCCTGGAAGATTTTTATAGACTAATTGCTATACATACCTCACGAATTAAATAATTTGATTTGTTAGAACGTTATTGGCCATTTAATCTCTTTGCTGTAACCGCTCTCATTGCCTGTAGTATCATAAGCAGTTACAGCAAAGAACCAATCTTGATGTTTATAAAACTTACCTAAAGCATAAGATGTTAAAAGACCAACATCTTTGCTGCTGTTATATAGCCTACTCTTGTTTCCCCAATAGATGATATATCCAGCAAGATCTGGTTCTGTGTTAGCGTTCCAAGAAACAGCAAGATCGATGCTATCAGAGCAAACATAGTCTTCGAGAGCAATCAGCCTAGCATTAATACTATCGATAGTTGCATAGAGACCAAAGTGCTTTGGAACAATAAACCTCTGATGCAATGAATCATTCATCCAGAATTCAATCCATTGAGCTGTGCTATCCTCGCCTGTTTTGATAGAAAGCTGTGGCTGTGTCGTAGCACAGTTAGTCAGCAGATATATCATCAGTGTTAGAATTGCCAATCCTATTGCTTTTTTCATTTCTGCTCCTTGTTATTAAAAAGTGCTCGTTTACTAATTTAGTTACTGCACGTATAAGAAGATCATCCATCCGTTCATATTTAGACACAATCCAACCAAAGACAGGTAAAACGGTTTTAGCGTCCTCTTCCGATAACTCGCACGATCTCCTAAACGCTCTGAATTTCTCTAACCATCTTCTATGTGCCGGCTGTTCCCAGTTGTTCTGCATAACACCTTCTGGAAGGAACGTACAAGAAATATCAACACATAGCAGCGAGTGGTATAGACATACTAATAGCGCTTCTGTCTCACCAACAACAGCGTCTCTCAGCTCTTCCACCTCTTGTTCAAGTCTGTCGAGTGTTATCTCAATACAGCCTTCAGCCTGCAAGTTTCGGATGAGTTCGTCCAGTTCGTTTTTCCCTTGAGATTGTTGCATAATGCACCTCGCAGATTAAATGATATAATTAGCCTATTTCTTTATTTCAGATAGCCAATTAGCAAGGCGATAACATTTCACGCCTTCTTTAAATTCTTCATCGGAAAAAGTTTGAGCACAATTACAGAACTCATCGCAAGGCTTATACCGAATTTCAGGCAAAAGAATTTTGTGTTTCTCGGCAAGATCTTGCAATGTGCCACCGTCAATATCACTGCAGTCTGGATAGAACCCATTAAACAGATCACAGAGAAAGGCCTTCATTTTTCTTTCTTCTTCGCTCATAATGTACCTTGCAAATTAAAAGTTTTAATTTGATAGTTACATAAACAATGGAACATAAATTGTTTGCATTTTTTGTCAAAGTCCCCGATATGATATTTTGCTCATTTTACAATCGTAAATATGGCTCGATTTTTCGTGATCGGTCAATATTCACGATTTTTGGCAATTTCGCCGTTTTTAATGTCGACATCTATAAACTTTCTCTTATTTTAAGTGCAGCATCTTTTTCGTAATATTCTATAGTTCTCATTTCTCGTTGCCAGCATAAGATAGTGTATAATCAATTGCGCCAGGTTTTCTATCCATTCTTGCTCTTTTCATAGTCACTATCGATGAAACGGCTCTATTGATCTTCTCTCCATCTGCATCATTATAATAGTAACGAACAAGCTCAGAATAGGTAACAGTCCTTCTTTTAATAAGCAGCTGGGTTATTCGTTCTATTAGTTCGCTAATATCGCTCTCACCTATTCCAGCAAACGCTCTTGGCATTACAGCCTCAACTTCTTCAAGCAACACAAGCGCTTCATTAAATTCACGCTTTGTTAAAACCATTTCTTCACTACAGCTTGCGCTAAGAACCATGCACAGTTTTAATAGATGTTTGGGTCTTCGACGTTCATAGCCTTCGAAGAAATCGCCAGGAAAGATTTTGTGGTTACTAGGATTCTCATACCAAGGAACATATAGGTCTATAAAACTGTTGTCGAGTCTAAACATTCCTTGCATAGGTGATATTAAGTTGGCCAGATCGCTAATCAAATCATCTTTTAGCTTTTCATCAAGTTTGTATAACCAAGGCATAGCAATATAACTGCCACGCTCCTGTGCATAAACGAAGATCATTCGAGCAGTAAGCCCTCCGCCTGTTGCATCAGAAGAGAGGGTTGAACCAAGAAGTTTTGGGGTTGTAGCACCTATCATATTTACATAGAGATTATTAAGAATGTTTCTACCACTATTCTTTGTGCTATATCGCCATAGATCTGGACAGTCATACCAGTCTGTTAGATCCATTATAAGCTGCCGTTTATCGTATCCTATAAAGACAGTAAACTCTTGACTGAAGATAGTAATCGACGTAGTAAAAACCTGGATTCCATTATCAAGGTGAAATGATGTGCTCTTCTCAATCTCATTAATAAGTTGCTCACGAATCACACTTTCGCTAGCAACATTAATATCAAGCTGATTGATTATTTGTTTAGCTGGCCACATAGCAGTATTCTTACCAACACCACTAGGGCCTATAAGAACAATGTACATATTTGCGTAAGTAGGACAATCCCACTCCAAGTAGCACTTTCTACCTAACACGCTGGCAATTGTACTAAACGCTGTCCATTTTCTATAGATGGTTGGCGCCTCGCTGTTGCGTGTATAGTATAGAAAACTTTTAATCCAGTCATCAAGTTTTCGCTTATACACTTATGCTGTTCCATATTATTTCAAGTTGTTTAGCGATGTCAGTTATAGATTTGGAAAGATCTACTTTTCTCAGCCCATAAAGGTTATTGTTATCAGCCTCTTTTAGATTCCCACCAGCTTTTAGTTCTGCTGGAATAAAGAATTCTCGCCCTTGCCACTCAATAGGAGCCTCTAAAGATGCTTTAATATCAAGGAGCATTTTAGCCAGTCTTTCAAAGTCCTTAGCGGCAGATTCAAACTCGATACTATCATGCTTTTGGTTAATGAGAATGACCGGTTTAAACTTGCTGCTGTAGTATATATAATTGAGTCCTCTTCCGTTAATGATGTCTCCAACGGTAGATTGAGGGATAAAGTCGAAGGCACTATTAAAAAGTTCCTGTCCCCAGCGTTCAAAGAATATTCGACTGCGGCCAAGGGGATTGGTAAGTCTTCTTCCTTTAGCATATAGCTCTCCTATTACCCACTTCTGGTAACTTTTAACTCCTGGATACATTTGGAAGTATCCATCTACAATCATCTTAGCATCACGTTCCTGAAGTTGGTTCTGCAAAGCGAATTTTTTGTAGCCTTGACCGTAATTGAGTCCATGATTTGCCTTCTTGCCCCAAAAGCGCCAATCATGAGTACCATTTCCGAGTGGGCTGATGCTTCTTACGTTTATATCAGGTGGGACTTTTCCTCCATAATAGAGAAATATAATCATCTCAGCAGTTAATTCATGAACATCTCCATCAAGAAACGCTTGAATCATTTTAGGTTCTGGTGCAATGTTAGCGACAACTCGATTCTCTGCCTGGGAGAGGTCAATACTAAACATTAGATTGCCATCGTTAGGAATCATAAATTCGTTCACTTCGTGGGGTTGATTCTGAACGTTATTTCCTTCCCCAAAGATGCTCTCGCTTGATGACAGTCTACCACTAACTGTGCCAACAGGATTAAAGGCGGTACGAAGTCTGCCGTCTAAACTAATCTTATCAGTGTTATAATAGTTGCTATTCATCTTGCTAAGACGACGTAGTTGTAGAATAATATCAGCTTCCTTGAAACCTTTGCGAGCGAGACGAATCATAGCCGTTTCATCAGTAGTAACTCGACCATCTTTGGTATAAGGCTTCTGACCCTTCTTGTTGTAGAAATAGTCAGCCAGCTGTTTCGGTGAAGCATAGTTTAGCTCTGTTTTACAAATAGAATAAAGTTCGGCTGTTAGTTCCTCTATCTTGTTTTTGTTCTCCTCACATTTCTTTTTAATTCCTTCAACGTTCATTCTAATACCTCGCTCCTGCATAAAAATAAGCGGTTCTACAATACGAGATTGGCGTTCGTATACTTCTATATTATTAAGCATCTCAAGACTTTGTTTTATTGAAGGAAATGCTTCGAGAAGAACAGCGCTATCTTTAGCGTTATATTCCCTAAAAACTTTTTCTCCTCCTTCCATACCTCTCCATTTCTTACCTTCATCTTTATAATAAGGCTCTGTTGTGTGAATGCTACAAATAAAATCAAGACCCTTTTTAAAATCAGGCATAATAATTGCTTGGCCTATCATTGTATCGTCGCAGTTATGGACACGGATTCCATAGCGGCGATAGAGAAAGTGAGAATCGAAAATCTTGTTCTGAGCTATTTTGCGAATGTGAGGATTCTCAAGGATTAGAGCTATTTTGTGCCATATAAATGCTTCTTTGTCCAAGGAAAAATAGCTCTGTCCTTTAGATATAAAAGGAATGCACATAGAGTAGTATGTGCTGCTGGCGAATGATATATGAGATACCTGCTCGTTTATAACTTCTATATCAAATGCAACTTCTTGCCCAGTTTCCAGCGTGTCTAGAAAAGCAGCAGCCTCTGTAAATGATGGCTCAGTTATAAGCATTCGTTCTGTTCTACGAATCTCAGGAAACTCGCTTTCTGTCTTAGCCTTCTTTAAATCATGTATAATAAGATATTGATTTAAGTAAACTCGAAGAGCGCTTGCTGGATGAAATGTAGCTATTACCTTTCGACCAGGAAGGAGCAAACTTTCATAGATAGAACCACGCCGCTGTGTTATGCGATCATGGTAGCCACAGAGAGCATAGAGAGCTGTTTGACCAAACGCTACAATAATGTTGCTTTTAATAGCATCGAGCTCTTCTTTTAAGTAGGTTACATATTCTTTATAGGCGGGAGTTTCAACTATATTCTTTTTTGCAAGATCGATAAATACTTTGATATTGTTATTTGGAGGTCGCTCTTTAACAACGTTAGTAATATAACACTCCGATCGAGGTATGAATGCAGTTTTAAGAACTGTACTGAGAAGGTATCCAGCACTGCCAACAAACGGCTGGCCAAGACGTTCTTCACGTTCGCCAGGAGCTTCGCCAACGAGTGTTATAGCGGCGTTAGAAGGGCCTATGCCAAGAACGAGACGTTTTTCAGTCACTTTTGTTCTCCCTTCTTGTAGCTTGTAAACTCTCCATAGTTCTGCTCCAGAATCTTTGTATCGAAGATACTTTTATTCTCTAACAAGAGATCATAACCAAGAGCGGTGCATTTTATATTAGCCGCTGCAAGTAGTGAATTACCACTACCAGCGAAAGGAACAAGAATATTGCTACCTTCCATGACGAAGGTATAAAGCAAATCCTCGTACATTTCAATGGGCTTCTCAGTAGCGTGTTCTTTATCATTGACAGTTCGATAGTCGTAGACATTGTTACGAGCTTTGTTAATAACTGCATTCCCTTTTCTACCATAAAAGGCCATTTCATAGGCATTACCCATATAGCGATCTGGTCGTTTCGTCTGACCAATTCGCTTAGACCAGATAAGAGGCATTCTGCGAGATTCCCAACCTGCTTGGGTCAGTAGCTGAAACATCGGCTCGAACCAGGGTTCAGGAGCGAACCAAAGAATAATCCAAGCATTTGGTTTAGCAACTCGGTAAGATTCAGCAAGGATATGTTGCATTGTTAGAAGGTACTGTTCAGATGGAATATCTATATAGTTCTCAGTTTGGTTAGTTATACTCCCCTTATTGTCAAGTTTCTTTGCGTCTTCTAGATCAATCGCATAGGGAGGATCAATTTCAATTAGATCAAACGTTCCACTTTTTAATTTTGTCATAAACAAGCGTGCGTCGCCAATAATGTAGCTATCCATCAGTTTCTTTTTTAGAACATTAGCTGGTTTTCCTGCTTCATTGGTTGTAAACTGTGTTATGGCTCTATTTCGTTTGAAGTTCTTAATAGCGTCACTAAGAATTTTTTTGGCCTCCGCTTTTGTTTTAGCAGCGTTCAACTCAGGCAGCATTTCAGCGGCCTTACTAAGTTGGATATCATCACTGATACTTGCAGCAGTAACACCAAAGAGTTTAGCAGTTTCTTCTTGGTTCCAGCCTGTTAGATTCTTTTTACTCTTTTCACCGAACTGAGCCGTTTGTATACGTGTTATTTCCGCCTTTAAATGAATCTCTTCCATCGGCTCAAGTTGCTTGCGATGAATATTTTCAATTAGTTCGATAGTTCTTGAACTGTATTCATTAGTATTGGCAGGAAGAACAACAGCAGGAACTCCATTTTCAACATAGCTGCCAACATCAGCAAGTGCTGCCATTCGTCTACCGCCTGCAAGAAGTTCATAGCAATCATGTTCAGCTTGCTTGACAATAACAGGAACATGCAAACCATGTAGACGAATGCTAATAACTAATTGTTTAATGTCTCCATAATCTTTACGAAAGCGTTCCCCAATGTGAATCTTGTTGTACGGTATTGTAGATACATTCATTTTTGCTATCCTTTTTCTTATATCATCCAATCTACAAACTGTTTCCTTGTTGGAGGGTCAGTTCTTATCTTTGATATAATTAACAAGTCTAAGCAGCTCAACTTTTAGATATGATCTCAAGATCGAAAGTGATTATGCTCACTGTAGTTCCTCCAGTAGTTTCTCAAGTTGTTCTTCTGACATTGAACGGATAGTTTTTTCAAACCTACTGGACATTCTCTTAGTTTCTTTTTTCTCTTCTTGAATAGCTTTCTTGCTAACAAAGCGATCAAGGCGAATAGCTTGGTGAATAGCATAGGCCTCAGTAGCAGAAAGCTGGCTAATACTTGGTTTGTAATCATCTAGGGTCACAATAGCACTCCTTTAAAGCCTTTGCAATAAAGTCAAGAATAGATGAAACGATTTTTTTATCATTAGTTATTCCGCTTGTTTCAGCGCGATGATACATAAGGCGCTCTATTATCTTTTCAATACTAATATTCTCATCAAGACAAAGATTAATGAGCTCCGTTACACCAACAATTAGATGGTGTATATCACTGCCAGTTCGTGGGCCTGCTATATAAATGTAAGCAAGTTTATTGTCACGATTAGCAAGCAGAAGATAAAGATCGAGCTCTCCAATTTCTAGCTTTTTTACCATGCCAGGAAGGGTTTCGTTAATCTGCATCTTTACTAAATGTTTCGCTATAGTCAGCCAGTTTGATATTGCGAGTTAAGATGCCACCAAGAACAGCATTCTCGTTTGGTCCTTCAATAGCATCAAGTGCATCGTTTAGTGTAACAATTGTTACTGCACGTATCATTCCATGAGGAAGGCGCTCAAGACGCCTTTTTAAGGAGGTAGGAATTTCAACAGATAAACGTGAAGTAGTCATTATAGTTCCTTAGTTAATAAAAAAATAAGCCAGAGCGAGAAAAATCATGAAAGCTCGCTCCGGCTACTGTGAGCGTTAGGCGCTCTTTATAAAGCGTTTGATTTTGTTACTGATTCGACCTTCATATTCGTTTTGAACCAGGTGCGCCCAGCCTTGGCTGCCGATGATATCTTCAAAGCTATCATCGGCCACACATGCTGCAAATGTTTCAATAGGAATGTTGAAAGCGTCACAGTAGCGCTTCACATCAAGCAGACGACGCTGTTGGTCTTTCTGTGACATAGAATCAGTTGGAAGGATGAGGTAATAGAACACCGGAGGTGTAAGAACGTCTCCGACGATTTCATGAGAGAACTCCACCATTGAGTTTCCGCTCTTTGAATCTTTCCTTTTTGCGCTGACCAGCAATAGTTGATATTCGGCCTCGGCTACTGCCTCAGGCTCGGATATGTTAGCCGCCAGAGCGAGATCTAGAATGTTTGACATAATTGTCTCCTTGTTTAGTTGTTAGTTGTTAGTTGTTAGTTATTAGCTAGTTGCTAAAAACCGTACTCGAAGAAGCTCAATAGAAGTACTAAAAGAGTACACTTTAGCCTCTAACTCCTCTATCACTGCATCGGCAGCAAGAGAATTGTTAATAGTATGGCAGAGTGGACACTTATCACCATCAAAGCGATGGTCAAATACTATAACCTGGTGGCCTTTATCACAGATAATCATATTACTTTGTCCTCCGCTGAGAGCTCTGCTTTTTTAAGCAGAAGTTTTATGTCAGGTTCTTCTTCATTTGCAAACTTTCCGTTTCGGCCAAGCTGAGTTGAGGCCCTATAGCGACCAGCTGCATTAGTCAGTAGAACGTGTTTAATACCAGCTGGAACCTCTTTCGAGAGTGTTACAAGCTTTTCTGTAAACAGCAGTGGGACACGTGTTTTCAGCCGTTTGTATATATCAAGCTCGCTATATGTTCGACCAGTTACTTCGTCCTGATAAGCGACAAGGTGGCCAGTTAGAATAAAGTCAGCTCCTTGAGTAGAGCTAATTTTGATAGTATCCTTGATAATATTGTAAATTACTTGGTAGTCCTGAATTTCTGGAATATTGTTCTGCCTGCCTTTCTTCTTGCAATAGGCATTAACAAGAGCCTCAATCCAGGTAGTGCAACTATCAATGCTATAAGTTCCCATCATTCCAATGAAACCAGTATCACAATCTTTGCTCCACTGTTTTTCCCACCGCTCATATTCAGTAGGAGCTATTGATTGCTCGCTCCAGAATTGACGAACAAGAACTTCGCCTTTGTCGGTCAGTTCTTTTAGGACGAGAGTATTAAGTGGGTCGAATGAATCTATTAAGATTGGCTTACGACCTGTTGCAATAATAGAGGTTTTTCCTGTACCTGCTTCACCCATTATAAGTGCGCTAAAGTTGTCAAACTTAGTGCTTTCAGCATACTTAGCACGAATATCAGCAAGCTGAGCACGAGCCTGTTCAGATGTAAGTTTAGTCATTGTAATCTTCCTTTTTGTTTAACACTTCCAAATCAAAATATTTAATTTGCCAGTATGATCGTTTCCTTCTCCGCCGGATTCCACCACTCAATCTTAAATCCTTCAGGAACATCGCCGACGTGCCTAAGAGGATTTGCCCAGACGCTACAGAAGTCGGCAAATTGGCACATGCGCATATACTGTACACACTGAGTGGTTCGACGAGGAAAGGCGAGAAGAACAGGAACAGCCGAAGATGTTATAGATAGTTCTTTGAAATCTCCTTTTATCTTTCTCGCAAGAACTTGAGCTTCTTGAAACCAAGCGTTCAAGGATTCAAGAGATTTGTTGATTGGCACTCTTATATGCTCAATCTTGCTTTTGAAGAACCGAGTTCCATTGATAATCAGGCCTCCTATTGGATTGCAGGGATACATACAGTGGAGAACGTGAAGGTAAGCGTAAACTTGAAAGTCAAGCGAGAACTGCTCCGTCCATGTTGAGGCTGCCCACTTTGTGGTCTTATGATCGATTACGAAGATTCGATCATTCTCATCTCTAACAACAGCATCGAGACGAAAGTGTAGTGGGATGCCTTCGTCAATCAGAACGGTACCAGCACGCTCAGTGAATAGAACCTCCCAGTGGTCTTGCCGCTCGTATTGAGTTACATACTCAATTAAGGCCTTGAGAGCGTCCCCAGGACTTTTAGGGATATAGTTTAAATCGCTATCTTCGCTAAAGTTGGTGCGATAGTAAGCCAGAAAATCGTCGAAGGCCTTTTCAATTGTTTTCTTTGAGAAGCCTTCATCAAATAGACGTTTCATAGCGCGGTGCCACGCTTCGCCAAAAACTAAATCATGTGAAGGAAAATCACGCCGCCAACCGAGCACATATCTGTAGAAATACATGCGTTCGCAGGTAGTATAGGCCTTAAATTTACTGCTATCACAAACGTTCCAGGTTGGATTGGTAGGAATAGGATAGTTGGCATTAAGATTGATCATTTTTGCTCCTTCTTTATTAGTTCGCCAAGAAGAATGCGTCTCTCAACATACTCACCATTTTTGAACAGCAGAAGATTAAGACAACCATGCTTAAACGCAAACATTGCACTTAATATCTGTCTCATAATAGGAAGCCCAGTTGAGAGGATATAATCATCTTGGTGACTGGCTGAAATAGCTTCTGCCATTTCTCGATACATGCTATTTATTTTAAAGGGGTCTATTGAACCCTCGCTAAGATAAACGAGCTTACCAAAACGTTCAGCTTTAGAGAAATCATGGCCGCCTTTATTGACAACAAAGATATTAGACATTTTGAGCCTCCACTAGCTTACAATGGTTATAGAGATATATGGTTATCATTAGTCCTCCTTATAAAAGATAGTCATTACTGAGTTAGTAGGATCATTGAGTGGAGCGAGGTCGAGCCATCTATGTTCAATACCATCTATTCTTTTGTGCTTATGGATAGTAAGCTCCGCTGCTTCGGGTAAGTGTTTAATCATTTCAAACTGAATTTGGCGCATAGTATGATATGCACGCCTACAGTTCATCGGTACTTCTAGAAGGTCTCCATATATAGTAGGCTGTATATGAACGCTGTTGGGCTCAGACGATTTAGCTACTATTTTTGCAGCCTCAAGTTGTGCAAGAAGAATGTTCATATTTTTGCTCCTTTTTGTTATTATTAGCTATAACAGGATGATAATTCTATTTTGTGGAAGTTCTTACATACACACCTTACTTCAGCAATTACAATACTACCTATAATGTGGTCTTCACTTTCTTTAACTTCATACCCACTATAGGTAATTTCGTTGCCTATTGCTCTACATATTCTTTTTAGCAAGGGGCATGTATACACAATAATAACACTTGCATCTTTTATCTCCATCTTTTTGCTCCTTCTTCTTAATGTTCTAATTCCCACATTCCTAGCTCCAAAAAAGAGCAGATTAAAGTAACAAATCGCTCTTAGCCCTCAACTAAGCTGCATCCATTATGTAATCTGCTCTTGTTTATCTTATGGAGGTTAAGTTCGAGAAGCGCGAGCAGCCTTAGCCTCACGTAGACGCTCAGCGACAAATTTTGCCATGTCCGCCTTTTCTTCTTCATTAAGGCTGTTATAGGCGTCATGAGCTTTTTCAATCTTGGTCTTACCACGAGTTCTGGTTACAACGCCTGGGAGCCAGGCGTTGGCAATAGTTTGCAGTTCTTCTTTTGTTTTTCCCATCTGCTGGTTGCGGTAAAGATTCGCTCTCAATGTAATAAGAGCGGCAGCCTCAAAATGGTTTCTTTTAACCTTCTCATCTACCTTATCAAAGGCGGCATCGAAGTCGTAGTTAGCAAGGAAAATCTCTTCTTTGTTAACCATCTTAGTCACTTCACTCATTTTTTGTTACTCCTTCTTAATGTGATAAAATATAGTTAATGTTTCAATCCCACAATGGTTCGATTCAGAACTGCTCCTTATAATTTTGCAGGTATCTAATAATTGCAACATCATTTTCACTAACCTCTTTTAGGTTGCAGCCTTTGAGCTCGTTAAGCAGCTTCTCTGCATCTTCGTACCAGGTGCAGACCGTTTTAGCATCTATTGGTTTAGTAGAAGGAAGAAGGTCACTAAAATCAACTGTTTTAGTGAGCATGGTTCTAACTGTTAATGAGCATTTAGCTGCCATTTTAGACTAAATATAGGAATTTGTTTGTTTAGGCATCTGTTATCAAGAAATGAAGGATAAGGGAGGAAAGTCCATGTAGTAATGCGCTCCTTCTTATTAAGATTGTTAGATGTTTTTTTGTATCGTTATTATAATATATAAAATCGGTTTATAAATGTCAATACCGTTTATGTTAGCGATCAATTTAAAGTTATTCTATTCTT
>Ga0100403_1000736_pt1 | contig 32114 bp, 56 predicted proteins | sample CryGeymet201501t_FD_83663 | JGI IMG/M metagenome (GOLD analysis project Ga0100403, IMG submission 83663) | Groundwater microbial communities from Crystal Geyser aquifers in Utah, USA - Crystal Geyser metaG 2015-01t | ecosystem: Environmental > Aquatic > Deep subsurface > Groundwater | place... | reverse complement strand
TGTAACACTTATTTCATCACTTCCTCCGTTTTCATGGGAAGCTGCATGGGCTGTTGGAGTTCTTGAATCAGATAATCTTGTGTCGCTTGCTTGAACAGCAAGTCCTGCTGTTGTTTCGGCAGAAGTTGCAAGTTCAGCTATTCCTTTTGTTGTAGTTGTTGCAGTTGGAACGCTAGCTTTTGCTTGGCCAGATGTGGCCAAGTCCCAAATTATTGATGCAGTATCTGTAACAAGCCTTTCAGCGGTTAAACTTCCGTTTGTCGCACCAACAAGATATTCGGCATTTGTTGGTGCTCCGCTTCCACTGCTTCCAGAAATATTATTGTCTCCATAAACAGTAAGATCTCCATAAACAGTAAGATCTGCTGGATGGTTTATGTCATTACCAATATCTACGCTATTAGGAAAGATTACTTTTCTAATCTTTTTTGTTAGATTATTTAATTTTTTATAATAATCTATAAAAGGAAGATCTTTAATCTTGATATTCATTGCAACAATAAATATCGGTCAGATATATATTACTATAGGAGATTTTTATGTCTATCAAACTAAAAAAAGAAGATATACGCAAATTGGTGTTGGAAGAGTATATTCGTGTTCTAAAAGAATTCGAAGATGAAAATGAAATGCCTCAAACAAGCGGGATTGGAGCAGTTATGCAGGTAGCTGCTAGACTAGCCGCTGACTTGCAAGGGAAGGTGGAAGCAAAAGCGGCTGCCCATCAATTGGACCCAGAAGAGCTTTACCAAGCTCTTTTGAGCCAGGTTAAACAATTAAAGCAATTAAAAGCTAAAAGACAAGAATAAACTATAATCCAAGTTGTTTTTTTAGTTTTTCGTTTTCAATTGAGAGGTTATTGACTTGTTGTCTTAACCTCTCAATTTTTTGATTTTGTTGCTTTTTTTCAAATTCAAGTTCATCAATTTTGACTTTGACCATTCTAGCAGCCATGATTTTGTCAATGTTTTCTTTTGTATTGCTTGCCATAATGCTATTTTTTCCTATTTAGTTTGCCAATTTCATTGTTTCTTGCATTTAAGATCGCGTATTTCAATGATTTGCCGGAACCAATAATTTTAGATGTTTTACGATTTTTGATTGTATATTGTTCCTTTCCAATAAATACTGGCTCCCATTCATCCAAATTCATTTCAAGAATTGACATTGCAAAAGCTATTTTGTTCATTTTTTCCTTTCAAAGAAAAGCTCAACAAGGATAACTTTTTCATAATCCTTTTTTTGACGCTTAATCTTTAGCTCAAACCCTTTATCTTCAACCTCTTTGACAAAAGAAGTTGCTTCTTTTGCATTGTTACATTCTCTTAATTCAATATCTCTTGAATTGTCTAATATTTCTGGCCCATCTAAAAGTTCTATCGCTTTATACTTCATAGCTTATTATACAAGACATCTTGGGTTTGTCATTCATTTTTCCATGTTAAAATTTTTGAATGATCCTTTATTTGTTTTTTTAAATCTTCATTAAGATTCCACTCTTCAAGTTTTTGATCTATATTAGAATATTCATAGTATGAATCACCATACCCTTCTCCAATTTCTTTAGAGTAAGGATAAGCATATATTTTTATATACATCTATTGTTGAAATATGTAAAATATGGAATGAAACGAATAAATCACACCGAATTAGATGAAATTTTTAATAGATACAATAAAACTTCAATAGAAATAGAAAAAATACAAAAAACATTAACTGAAAGCGTAATACTTTATCCTTCAGAAATTGAAGAATTAAAAGCTCATCATTCTATTTTTAGAAATTTGAAAAATTATCTTTTGGCAAGAATAAATGATTTAATTTCTGAAACAGGATATTCTGGGCTCAAAAGAGAAGATTCAATGCTTGATTTTCAAATAAAAGATGAAGAAAAATTATATGAAAAATGGAATAAAATGGCATTTGATGAAGGATGCAAGCCCTTTTGTGACGATCGCCGACCAAATCCTGTTATAAACGGAAAGTCACATGATCAATGGGAACAAGAATTGCGCACAAAAGAAGCAAAAGAAGCTTTGGAAAAAGAATTGAAAGTGGTCGAAAAAGAACCTATGTCTGGTTCTCCGAGGGAAACAATTTCTCCAAATCAAATAAATCCAGACTTTAGAATATGTAGCATTTGTGGACATGATAGAGTAAGTCATAGAATAATGGATATGAAGTGCCCAGCGTCCAATGAACAATCGAAGTGGAAAGATACAAATTTTTCTCCTTCAGAAATCTATAAAACAGGCAAAAAAAAGACGATAAAAGTGGAAATAAATCAAGAAGACATGGTAAAATTTTCATCTTTTGAAGAACAAGAAAACAAAGAAAATTCTTTACAAGAAATATCTGAAAAAATTCAGTCAAAAGCATAAATGAAACACAACCGACATAAGAAACAGTCAATTTTAAGAAAAAGATTAGAATCTTCTCTTGTGCAAGGATTAAGTCCTCTTTATGCTCAAGGAACATTTTTTGATGCATGCGTTCAAAAGAATGCCAATGATAAAAAATTAAAAATTGCAAAAAAGAGATACCACGACCTTCTTGACCATGCCGAAGATACAATTAAGCAGATTAAAAAAGTAATAGAAGAAATGGAACTTCAAAGTGCCAAAGAACAAAAAAAGCTAAAATTGTCTGATCAAGATACAAAAAGAAATAACAAGATTAACGGCGTACCCGAGGATGATTAGTTATAATATTTTTTATTCCAAAACAAATAAGAAATCCAAGCACAAATATAAGGTAGTAAAAAACCAAGAACTTCTCTTTCATTATAGTAATTAAAGAATGGAAAATGTTTTAGAAGGGAAAAAGAAAAAAAAGAAGAGAAAAAAAAAGAAAGGACTGGGATGGGGAAATCCTCTTTATTATGGAGTTTCCCCATCCGGTGAAAGTGCCGGATTCTCGGGAGATGGCGGAGGAATTGGGGAAAATGCTCTTAAAGAGTGCATTCGTGAAATTATAGCCTCTAAAAACTCAATTAAATAATGTAAAATATCTTTATGGATTTTTTGACATTCAAAAAAGCTGCAAAATTATTGCCGGTTGAAATATCGGTAATCATGCGTGGTCGTCACGGAATAGGTAAGAGCGAAATAGCTAAAGAATTAGCAGAAAGTTTCTGTTTGCCTCTTCTTGATAGAAGACTGTCCCAGGTAACAGAAGGCGATCTTTTGGGTTTGCCAAAAGTCGATGGAAAAGCAACCAAATTCTTGCCTCCTGAATGGTTTGTAGAAGCCATGGAAAATCCTTGCTTGCTTTTTTTAGATGAGTTTGACCGAAGCACGAGAGAGGTACAGCAAGCGGCCATGGAACTTGTCTTAGATCGTTCAATTCAAGGGAAAAAAATTCATAAGGATTGCAGGGTTTATTCCGCAATCAACGGCGGAAAGCATGGGGCAATGTATAGTGTCAATAGCATCGATCCTGCATTATATGATCGTTTCTGGATTGCGGACATTGAACCTTCTATTGAAGAATGGGTCAAGTGGGGAATGGAAAGTAAAAAAATCATCCCAGAAATACTAGATTTTATAAGAATAAACAACGATCAATTGGAAAAGGATTTATCAAAAAATAGTCATGAAATAACACCTTCAAGAAGATCCTGGACAAGGCTGTCAAAGGTTCTTCAAGAAAATCCTGATATCATTAGAACAATAAGAAAAAATGATATGTTTATACCAATTTGTACAGGATTTGTTGGAATTCATGCAACAGGGCTTTTCAAAAGTTATCTTTTGAGGCCTTTTGAGCATATTAAAGCTAAAGATATTTTGGACAATTTTGATGAGAACGAAGAAAGGATAAGGGCATTTGAAGTCGAACATTTAAACTTGGCTTTGAAGAAAATTGGAGATCATTGCAATGATCCAAATACAAAGCCGTGGACAAAATCACAAGCCAAGAATCTTGCCAAATTTTTTGATTTATTGAAGCCAGAATTGCAAATTACGTTATGGGATAAAATAACAGGAACAAAAACAAAATTTGCGAATGTTCAATTAATTTCGCAATATGTTTCAGGTGCAATGATTGGTGCGCTAACCCAATGAAAAAGAAAGACCAACACTTAAAAGATGAAAAATGGAATAAATACGATATTGATCAGACCCTTGCAAAATTCAATGTCGAAGAACCATTTTACGGTCATATATCTGCAAATATAAATAAATACAAAACAAAAGACTTGGATACTGCTGGGGTTAGCGTTCAAAATGGGAAAATGTGCCTATTTTATAATGAAGAGTTTTTTCAAAGCCTAAATTGGAGAGAGAGACAAGGGCTTCTTATTCATGAATTTTTGCACCTAATTCTTAATCATGCAACCTCAAGAATGAAAAAGGATAAAAATGGAAATCCTGACAAAGCATGGTTTTTTGCCTGCTTCCCAGAAGGAACAATTTTAGCTGATGGAAAACCAATAGAGGAATTTAAAGAATTTACTATCGGGCGAACTGGCCTTACCAAAGTCAATGCTATAATTCCTAAAGAATACAATGGCAAAATGATAAAAATACAATGTGGAGGAATGGAATATGTGTCAACACCAGAACATAAATTTAGAATTTGCAGAAAAAAAAACAAAAGAAGGCCAATAAAACTAAATGAGCCAGAATGGATTAGTGCTGAAGATATAAAAGATGACGATTATCTAATAATCCCAAAATTGCCAGGGGAAAAGTATGAAATACTAGATTTAGAAGAATTTATAAATTTAGAAGAAAAATCCAATGGAAGAAATGCAATTAAAAATAAAGAATTGCTTTTAGATGAAGATTTGGCATGGCTATTAGGATTGTACACTGGAGATGGCTCTGGAAAACAAACAGTTTCCATATGTCTAGGTGCTCACGAAATTAAAATAATTGAAAAAACAATAGAAATAGCTAAAAAATTAAAATATAAGACTTCTTTTGGATGTTCTCAAAAAACTGTTTCAGATATAAAATTCGGAGGGCCAACATTGGCAAAAGCATTCAAAAAATGGTGTGGAAGTGGAGCTAAAAATAAAAAGATTCCTGATTTTATATTGCTAAACGAAAATAAAAATATAGTAAAATCTTATCTTCAAGGACTTATAGATAGCGATGGCTATATAGCCAAAAAAAATAAAAACCCAACATATGGAGTAGATACAAGTTCTAAATTACTTGCATCACATATTAGATTATTATTGTCTAAACTTGACATTGGATTCCATGGCCGAACTTGGTATCAAAAAGATAGATATATAAATAATAAATTTTATAAAGGAGGTACTCCTATGTATAGAACCAATTGGAGCTGGGAGCCTTCTTTTAGTGAAAGAAATTTTTGTGGAAAAGTAATACAATCATATTCACATAGCTGGAAAAACACTTCTGAGGGGATCGCAATTCCAATTAAGTCAATTTCTTCAGAAGAATGGTCGGGCACCGTTTACGATATAAACACTGATGATAGTTCATTTATCGTAAACGGTGCCCTTGTCCACAATTGTGACTTTGCTGTAAATTCCTTAATTGATGAAAGCAGACTCCCGCCAGGCGGACTAATACCAGGAAAATGGAAAGAAGTTTTGCCAGAGCATCGTCACCTATATTCTGCTGATACATTGGATGCTATGGAAAAGTTTCGTAACATGGTTTGCAGTTGGTCCAAAGGAGAATCTGCCGACTGGTATTATGAGCAAATAAATGAAAATAGAGATATATTTGACAAACTAAATAAAGAGAATGTTCTTGCGTTGTCTGATGATCATGGAAAATGGGAAGAGCTTTCCTCTGAAGAAAAAGAAATTGTTGAAAACAATGTAAATAGAATTACAGAAGAAGCTGCTGAAACATGCAACAATAGCAATCATTGGGGAAGTGTTTCATCAAAAGTTCGGGAAATTATAAATGAGATACTAAAAGGAAAAATTGATTGGATTGATCTTTTAAAGTACTTTGTTGGAAATAGCTTAACTTCGCACCAGCATTCAACCATAAAAAAGATAAATCGAAGATATCCTTATATTCACCCAGGAAAAAAAAGAATAAGAACAGCCAATATTGCTGTTTGCGTCGATCAAAGTGGCTCTATTGATAATAAGGATTTGGCAAAGTTTTTTTCGGAACTAAATGGGTTGGCAGATCATACAGAATTTATTGTTATTCCATTTGATTCGCAGGTAATAGAAGATCAAATTTTTACATGGGAAAAAGGGCAACAGCTAATGCCTGAAAGAGTTGCACGTGGAGGAACAGATTTTGATGTTCCAACCAATTGGACTAATGAAAATTCTGACAAGTATGATGCTGTTATTTTTATGACAGACGGATTTTGTTCTAAACCAATTGATAGCAAAATTCCAAGATGCTGGGTGATCTCTCCGAAAGGAAGACTTCTTTTTGAAACAGACGAATTAAAAATACAAATGCAAAATAGTTAAATTTGCTGGGGGCTCTGCATTATGCAAAGTGGGAAACGTCGACAAAGAGAAACTATATAAAAAACTAAAGATGTTGCGAGACTTACGTCAAATACAAAAAAAACAAGAAGAAGAAAAAGATGAGCATGATTACCTTCTCAGTCTCATAAGAAGTGGCTCATTCAACTTTGAAAGACCATAAGATAAAACCTTCTTCTTTGAATTTTTTTGGAGCATCAATCCATTCTTTAAATCCACAATCTTTTAGATTTTTGATTGAATAGTGATTATTGACGCTCGTATATGTTACAATTTGCTTAAGTCCGAGAGTCCTTCCTGCCTCTATTCTTTTTTCTATTAGCATTTTTTGAATGCCTTGGCCTCTTTTGTTAGGAGCAACTCCAACACGTGCTAAAAAATAAGAATCGCCCATCTTGCAGGCTGATGCATAGCCAATAACCTCTTTGTTTTCGTCATAAGCAAACCACCAAGAATACTTTGGTAAACCAAGAAGCGGCAAGAGATCTTCAGGAAAACAAATTTTATCTAAATTTCTAAGAATGCAGTGATTCTTAAATGTCTTTCTAACTTTTTTAATCTCGACCATAAGGAATTATATCATGTCTACAAAAAAAGAAGAACTAAAATTTAAAATTGGAGATTTAGTAAAAATTAACTATGAACCCGAAATAGGCAGAATATCAAATCTAAATGAACGCCAAATTGGTCGAAACATGAGACCTGCACTTATTATCAATATAATTGAAAAAGAATCAATAGGAGATTTTAATTCATTTGATACATTGTATCGATACAATGTGCTTGTTGGAAGAGAGGTTATTGAAATTGATCAAAAATGCCTTGTTCCTATCGTTTGAAAAGAAAACGTGATATTTATAGCCATGGCAACATTTGATACAAACGTTGATAATAAAAGCAGAGCAGCAGGAATCATGCCAATTTCTGCCAACTCTGGGCGGTTCCTTCTTGCATTGAGGCACGAAGGGGTTTATTCTACAATTGGAGGATATCTTCGTTGGGGCGAAAAGTGCGCAGAAGGCGCAATAAGGGAGTTTGTTGAAGAAACCATGTATGATGGCCCTCTTTTGCTTTTAAAGGGATATACTCACCAAAGTCCCGTCAAAAATTTTTCATATGTTAATTTTTTGGGAATATGCCCCCAAGAATTTGAGCCTGTTCTCGATCAAGAAAATATTGAAGCCGAATGGTTTAGTTTGTCCCAGCTCTATGCCGGAGAATTGCCTCTTCATAAGGATTTTGAGTCCTTTTTGGTAGAAGCGAGGCCTCTTATCGACTCCACCATCAAAAGTTTGGGCCTCCTAAACCCTTGACACCCATCCTTCTAGGATCTATGCTTGGTGCATGCACCTGTTCGACCTTCATACGTTCGACCACACCACTCAGCGCCTACCAATGGATATGCTCCAGAACATGGAGTTACCAGAAGTGCCAGACGAACTAAAAGGTGTTCTTTCTGTAAATTGGAAAGGAAAATACGGAATTCCCGCACCTTCGGCTGTTGCTGCTCTGACAAACAAATCGGGCTGGCCGATGGTTGTTTTTTCAATGGTCTGGCATAGTAAAATTATCGAAGAGGAATATCCTTTCAAAACGGCCAAAAGCGAGTTTGAAATCTTTTCACAAGTGGCCCAAGAAAATTTGGTTTAAATATGTAAGAATTCAATGAAGAAAACTTTAAAGAAGTTGATGCTTGCTTAAGTTATCTCACTTTTCTCACTCCTTACTTAGTCTCTCAATGGGAAAAGGAAAAAGGAGTTCTTTGGCACCAAAAAACATTTCCTCCAAAAGGAAAAGTATTCCATATTTTTACAGATGTAACTTGTGCAATTCTTTTAGGGATATTGCTTGAAATAAACAGGCAAGCCTGGAGTTCTCGTTTCCTATATGTTAAAATGGTAGAAGATGGCACGTGGGAAGTTTGGGACATTCATCATAAAACAGGCATGTGGCAATGGGTAGCATCTGGCCCTACCGAATTTGAAGCACTTATTGAATCGTTAAAGAAAACAAAAAATGAAAAAGATTAAATTTTATTGGGACTCGCCGCTTTCTCTCTTTGATGTTACCATTGGTGACAATTGGGAGTTTCGATTTTTTGCACCAGAACACATGCTTAAGTGGTATTGGAATCTCCGAGGTTATGAAGGAATATGGCGAGAATATTCATTTGGAATGTTTGTTAAGTTGTCAATTGTTGATGAAGAAATGGTAAGCGCCATGGAGGAGTTCATGGACCGTCGAGGATGACCGTGGTCGACTGGACTTAGTTGTTGAAAAATCAGAAAATGAAGAATAAATTATGCGAAGCGATATGGCAAAAAAGCTGTGTGAACGTCCTCGAACGAATGATGGTTGGGGTCGAATGGACACTTATGTCCGAAACAATAAAATTCGAGTTCAGGAGCTAGAAGAAGACGAAGATGGTGACGGAAATATCATTCTTGACGTTGATGACAGTGGCCGCTCACGACATCCCATGAGCATCGGACGAGGCTCAAAGGAGCTTGGAGAAAATTTGGCTCCTCTTTATCGCTTTTTGGACAAACAGGTCGGCCGCCCTTGGGACAAGGTTTATAGCGAAATTCGAGAACAGGTTAGCGCAAATAGTGCAACTCAAATTCATATTCTTCAGCATGCCGAAACTCATGTTAGCGGATTTCAAGAAACCTTGATTATAAAAGAAGATGGAAAGATTTATAGTGGAAATTATGGATATGAGCTTTCAAACGATGAGCTTTATATTCATCCTGAAACCAAAATTCTTTGCAAGTACAAAACTGATAAAAAAAAGTACCTATACAAATTTTGGCAAAATGTACATAATGTCAAAGAAAAAGACATTTTAAAAATTGAAGATTGTATCTATTTCGCCAAAATGAATGGAACCTGGTATGAAATCACTTACGAGCAAAAATGGTCTCATGAAAATTATAAGTTTTCATTTAAGTCCTATTTTTTGAATTTTTGTGGACATCCTTTGGATTTCAAATACGGATACAAATTGCCATACGAAAAAAGAGCTATTCCAAAAAGCATTTTAAAGAGAATGGGACTAAAATGACAAAAAATAAAATCATTAAAGCAATTGAAGATCGTGGCGGAGAAGTTTTTATTGTCGGAGGAGCCGTACGTGATGATTTGCTTGGTCTTGAAAGTAAAGATATTGACTTCTTGGTCAGGCTCCTTACTTTCGATGAAATAAAAGAATCGATTTCTCACCTTGGAAAGGTTTTGGACCAAGAAGTTGGAGGCAAAGTCTCGATGCTCAAGATTACGATTGATGGTGAAGAATTTGATATCGCAATTCCTAGGACAAGCGAAGTAAGTACGGGCTCTGGGCATGGTGATTTTAGCATTGTCATGGATCCTCATGCATCGGTGGAATCCGATTTATCTCGACGTGATTTTACAATCAATGCGCTTGCCAGGGATGCTAAAGGAAATATTATTGATTCCTTTGGTGGACTAAAAGATATTGAAGATAAGCTTATTCGAGCAGTTGGAGAGCCCGAAGCTCGATTTATAGAAGATCCTTTGCGAATGCTGCGAGCTTTGCAGTTTGCCGTTCGGTTTGGATTTGAAATAGAAGAAAAAACTGCAAAAGCTATAAAAAATCTGAAAGGGCTCATTAAAACGATTTCAAGTGAAAGAATTTTCATGGAATTTGAAAAGGCTTGGACAAAGGGAAAAAATCAAGAAGCATTTGTAAGAATGCTTCTTGATTTTCAAATTGGAACCGAGTTGTTTGGTTCCAAATTCGAACCTATTGCAATTGAAATCGAAGGAACAAACCAAGAAAAAGTCCTTTCGGGATTTATTAGTCTTTTTCTTTTTCATAAGCCCGGATTTGTTCTTGAGCCAGGCATTATACAAACTACAAATAGAATGGCAAATCACTTAAGAATTGCTTGGGATTTTCTGCATTTAAAATCAGAAATTTGGAAATGGGCAGATCGTTCTCATTTAGCATTCTTTAATAAATTCTTTACAGCTTTGAAAAATAGAGAGTGTGACTGCGAAAATGGAGTCATATGGCTTTCCGAATCAGAAATCGTTGATGAATTAACGTCGGCACGAGGAAATGGGGAATCAATTTCATTTAGCTTTGGATTCGGAGGAAAAGAAAGAACTTGGCGTGATTGTAAAAAATGCAAACCAGACTTTGAAGAAATTGTTAATTTCATCGAATTTTGCAAATCATGTCCAATGTCAGCAAAAGAACTTGATATTTCTGGGAATGAATTGATGGATTTTGGATTTGAAGGAAAAGAAATTGGAATAATCCAAAACAAAATATTGAATGCAATATTTGAAGAAGAAATTTCCAACAAGAAAGAAGAAATATTAAAATGGATTCAAAACTAAAAGAGAAATATGATGTTGTTTATCGCAGGATTGGAGGAGTTGGCGTCGCTGTAATTCGACGAAATGAAGAAGATATTCTTTCCTGGCTTCCTCAGCAAAACTTCTCAGGAGAAGATGGAAGCCCTATCTCAAGAAAACAATGTCCAGATGCCTGGAAGGTCGCTGATGTTCTTTCTTCGACTCATTTGCTAGTTTATCTTGCTCGAAAAGAAGCAAGAACTCTTGCAAAAATGTTTGCACGTGATTGCCAAAAGATTCCTAGGGGTTTTACTTCGCTAAAAATAGACGAGCATAATTTATTGCTTTTTTGGGTTTATCAATGCATGAAAGAAGAGCATCTTCGAGGAGTTAAAGCAGGAATTAATTTTAAGCATGAAGACTCTCATGTTTCTCATGTCTTTGAGATGTTAAGATGGGAAGATGATGGAACCGAGGATGAAATATGGGGTGGCTACAAAAAAGGAAAAGAAATCATTAAAAAACTTTGTATTAAGGCAGGAATGAAGGAATTTACAAAATGAATATTTTAGCTTGTGGATGTGGTGGAATTCTTGAAATTGCAATTGGTGGATTCGGAATGTTTATGGCATCAGTTGTTGGAGTAATGTTTTGGATTCGACAAAAAATAGAGAGATATTTATGATGACCCTCCCGAAGGAGGAAAATGAAAAAAGGAATTAGAAAATGAGCACATTTGATTTTAATGATGGAAAAGGTCCGGTTGCCGCAAGGCGGCATAGAAATCCTGATGGTTCAATCGGTGGTTGGGTTGCAGATTCAGCTTTTGTTTCTAAAGATGCTTGGATTGGTGAAAATGCCAAGGTTTTTGGAAATGCTAAAGTTTATGGAAATGCAAAGGTTTATGGAAATGCTTGGGTTTGGGGAGAAGCTTATGTTTTTGGAAATGCTTGGGTTTCTGGGAAGGCTAAAATTTTTGGAAATGCTAGAATAAGAGGAAAATCAAAGATAAAGAAAAAGATTTTTCAATTTGATTTCAATTATTCTTTCGTCGAAGAATTTGAAAAGATTGAAGAAAAGGAATTAGAAAATGAGCACATTTGATTTTAATGATGGAAAAGGTCCGGTTCCGGCCCATCGGCATAAGAATCCTGATGGATCGGAAGGCGGTTGGGTTGCTGATTCAGTTTTTGTTTCTAAAAATGCTTGGGTTTCTGGTGGAGCTATGGTTTATGGAAGATCAAAAAAAAGCAGCCAAATGGCTGCTTCTTTTTCATTTATCAAATATTCGAAGCAATGCCAGCAGCAGCTATGAGAGTCAGTCCAGCCTCTCGTGCATCATTATCAAGCGGAGGAGGCAATCTCTCAGCTAATGAGCACAAAACCCAGCCAGGGGAAGAGCCAGTTCCAGACACAATAGAAAAAATCTCTTCGTCAGTAAGTTTTCCAGTCTGGACTTCTCTAACAATTACAGAAACTGCATTAGCAATTTCCATTCTTTCATGATGTGACAATTTCATTTATCACCAGCCCATATCTTCGTCGTCATTGTCTGGCCCGAAATCTTGGCGATCAGCCTCATAATCTTCAATGGCCTGATAGATTTCATCAAAATGAGTCTCGCAAAGTTCGTCAAGTTCAGCTCCAGTGCGCGTGAACTTGTCACCAGACACCCAAGCGACGGTCACAGTGACTTCGGCCGGATCTCCTGGGTGGTGGTAAGTGTGAGGGGTTCCAGGCTCAAAGTCCCAGTCTTCCAAATGTAGCTCAAGAGTGTCCCCAACAATTTCTCCGTCTTCATCGATTTCGATGCCAGGAATTTCCAAGACAATTCGACCTCGGTCCTGTGGGTTGAGCCGTCGCTTGGGGGTCTCTTTTTTGGTGGTCTTGCGTGCCATGACAACAACTTAGTCACTCCAAGGGGCTTGTCCATAGGGAGTTTTGTAAACGCCAGGTTACAAGAGGCATTATTGTTAGAGCGAAGTTTTTTTAATCAATTTTACTTTTTTCTTTGACTTTTTCTTTGTTTTTTTCTTTACTGTATAAAGCCGATCATTTCCAATAATTTTGTTTAGTTTTCTGATTCTCTTTTCAAGATCAACAACCTCTTCAAGAGCCTGCTCCAAGCCAAGAACATTTCTTCTTTTATGGAACTCTACAATAAAAGCAATTGGCAATCTCTTTAGTCGATTTCTTGCTTGGTCAGGAATGTCTGGCCCTATCAGCTTATCTACAATTTCATCGTCGAGAGTTTCAACTTCAACCATATCATCAAATCTTCCCGGACGGATTACAGCATCGTCTAAGCTTTCAATATGATTAACTGAAACCATTAACAATTGAACATTTTCATTAAACTCTTCAAGCTCCGTCAAAAGTTTTGTAGCTCCCATTGAACGATCAAAATCATCAATCATTAAGGTAGAAGGTTTCAAAAGCTCAATTGCCAAAATCATATCTTCTGAATTTAGATGTTCAAGATCTCCAACATTAATTCGAAGACTATACTTTCCAAATTCTTTTGCAACGTATCTCATTGCTGAGCTTTTTCCTGTTCCTGCGGTACCATGAAGCATAACGCTTCTATGATATCCTTTGTCCAAAAACTTTTTAGAACGCTCAAGAATTCCATCAGCGATTGAACTTCGATGAACATTGTCTTGCCTGTCAACCTTGAAGACAGTAATTCCCCCGCCCCAGTCATCTTCGATGACACCTTTCTTTTTTCCGATCTCGCAAGCAGTTGTCCCAAGGTCGGCCCAGACCATTTTTCCAAGAGCTTCCATATACTCTTCTCGGCTTACTTCTTTTCGAACAAATGGGCCATGAATCTTTTCACCACCGCCAAAATCTTGCCATCCAAAATTTATTCCATTAATATCTATTGATATTGATCTACTGTCTTCAATCTCTTGAAGAACCTTAATTTCATAGTTTCTTTTTGCAATGTCAAAAAGATAGTCTTTGTATTCCCAAAGATCAACAAGTGCCCACCCTTTGAAAGGTTTGGATTTTAGCCTTTCAGAATGGTGAAGCCAAGAATTTGCAACCTTTAATGAAATTGAAGCATAATCTGATGCGCGCGGAGAATCTCTCAAGTGAATTAAGATATCTCCGGCATCTGATGCAATTTCCAAAAAATGCCGAAGACCTTGTTTCCAATTGATTTTTTTAATGCTTTCTTTCCACATTGTCATTGGCCAATTATACGAAATTGGTCAACAAAAATTCAAACATAATCTATCCCAATAAGATTTTACTTTCTTTTAATTGGCCAGAAAGGCTATCAATTGTTCTTTTCTCTCCAGAAATCGCATCTTCTGCATATGTTTGATTGTTTTCGCGGTATGCAATTTCTCCTTGCCCCAAAATGCCACGACTTCTGAGGTTGTTTTGTTCTATCTGATTTAATGGTATTTTCATGATATTATTTTATCCTTTTAAATAACTATGTTTAGAATAGTTATTGTTATGCTAGTATCAAAATATGACCTAAAAAGACTAATAAGAGAAGCAATTGAAGAAGAATTTATCAAAGAAGACTCTATAGACCCAGAAGGGACTAGATATACCATTGATAAGGCCAAAAGCGGAGAAGAGCCGGGAGTTATGGGAATTGATCCTGATGACATGAAAGATCAAATTCTTGATCAGTTTTCAGTAACGGCAGGTTCTCTTGTTAATTTTATAAAAGAAGTGCGAGTTATGAGAGAGATGGCAGGAGAAATGAGCCAAATGGAAGCAGAAGGCGCAATTCCTGGGGATTTTGGAACAAGAATGTGGCATGCAATAAGTTCTGTTGATAGAGCTGCAAGATTGATTGTTAAAAAATGGAATAAGCTCAATAATATTAAATAATTTTTATATTTAGTATTATGTCTCGTTCAAGTTTTACCGATTTTATTAAAAAATATTTGCCACAACCTAAAGTTCCTGAAACAAAAGGAATTCTTCAAGGCTTCGTTAAGGAGTCTATTGAAAAATTCAAAGATGACGGATTGGACGATGATGATATTGATTCTTTAGAAAAGGTTGCGTCTAAAGAAGGAACAATTAATATTGTTCCTAAAGAATATTTATTCATCGACCTGACAAAAGAACCCAGAACAAAAGATCGTGGTAAATCTCAGGGTAAAAGAGATTGGAAAAATGTAAAAGGCATAACCCTTCATCAAACAGCAGTTGACTTTGGCACAAATCCAATGAGGCTTCTTAATGTGCCTGTTCATGGTGCTACGCTAAAAGATGGAAAGATTGTTTTGTTGCATACTCCAACGGCATACATGTGGCATGCTCACTCACTAAATAAATATGACGTGGGAATTGAGGTAAGTTGTCGAACTGCTGGGGTTCATGGTGTCGAAAGAACCTTCTGGAGAAGCAAGAGGGAGATCGACGCAAAAAAAACATATGAAGATCTTGTTGCTGACCCTACAGAAATTCAACTTGAAGCAACAAAAGAACTATGTCGCTACTATATAAGGCTTGTTGAAGAAAATGGTGGCAAAATTGAATTTATTCATGCCCATCGCCAAGGACACAAAAGCCGTGTTGGAGATCCTGGTTCCCTAATCTGGCAGAAGGTTGCAATTCCAATTATGGAAGAATTTGGACTTAGTTGTGGGCCAATTGGATGGAAGGTTGGATCAGGTAATCCAATTCCTGAAATTTGGGATAAAATTCGAGGAAAAGGAATTTCTTATAGCAGTTCTTTTAAAGGGTTTTAAACTGAGGCAATTTCATTTGGCATATGTATTCTAACTTTTTGTTTTTGCATATGCGCTTTTCCATCTTTTCCAATCACCTCAACCTCGCTTATACCATCCTTAGATGCCGGAGGATTTATCTTGGGAGGTTGCGCTGACTTAATGGGAGCCAAGGGTGGAACTATCTTCTTTTCTATTGATTTTTTAGGCTGCTGAAACAAATCATTTGAAACGTCAGCAGAGCCAAATTTTTCACTAGCAATTTCCAAAGCATTTTCAACCATCATATCGATGGCCTTGTTTGCATTATCTTTAAGTGCTCTAGCAACATCAGCAGAGTTTGTAAAAATTTGTCCATTTATTTCTTCCAAATTGTATGGACCTCTTCCTTCGGGATCCATAACCAAGAAATGGGTCTCTTCTCCTTCTATCGTTGTTTTTCTGTTTATTTCTTGTATTTGAACAGGAACAACCGTATGAGCTTTTGAAGAAATAATGTATAAAACTTGTCCTATTTTGTATAAATCTTGCATATTCTAATCAACTTAAATTATATTTGGCAAATAAACCTATCATGAAATTTATCAGGTAGGTTTATTTGCCAAATATGTTCCTGACAAATATTATGATTATTTAGGGGTTGGTTGCAATGCTTCTGTCAAAACAAGAAAGCTTTGGTTCTTTGGATTCTCTTTTTGCTGATAACCTGAAAGATCCAAACTCTTTAGCTCGTTGATTAGTTTTTTGTTGTCTTGTCGTCCTCCATGAAGGTCATAGATTCTTACCAATTTATCGATTACTGATTGATGTAGTTTCATACTTTTATTCTCTTATAAAATCCCAAAATGTTAAGTTCTAATATTAACACATGGATATTATATCACTAATGAACACTACTTGTTGCCTGTCTTTTTCCGCCAGGAAATCTACCACCGCCGGCCGGGCCACTTCCTTTACCAACCCCAGCTCTTTGAGTCTTTGGATGGGCATTAGCCTTAACTTTGCTTAGGCTATTATTTGCATCAAATGGATTCATTGGGTTTTTATTGAATTCAGGTTCTTCTTCGTTGTCCCAGGGAAATTCGTCACCTGTATCAATAACCTTTTCCAAATACTGATCCCAAGTTTCACTCATCGGACTTATAAAAGAAGATTCAACAACAAGCGCCTTTAAATCGTCCATCAAATGAGACATATTGTAAATTTTTGCTTTTTGAATAAGATTTGGATTTTTTCTTCCTCCCATTATATTAGCAATGGCCAAATCTTCATCTTTAAAATTTGTCGCTGATTCTTCTGGTGTTTTGTCTTTTTCTTGATCTATTTTTTCTTCTAATGCAGCAAGAATTATTTCAACTTGAAGCTTTGTCAATCCATGTTTTTTTGGATCCCAAAAACCATGCTTAGAACCGTATTTGTAAATGTTGACTCCTCGCTCTTCGAAATCTTCAATCATTTCTTGAGGAATTCCTCTGGTAACGTAGATCATTTCATTTAAAAATGCTTTTGTATATTCTTTAATTGACTCTTCAATTGTTTTCAATTTTTGATAATACAAAGGATCTTCAGTTAAGTGATCCATTGCAATCTCCCTTGCTACTATTGGATCACTTGTATGTTCAAGTTCAACATCTATTCCAATTTTTAATTGTTTTGGATCGAAGTCGGATGGAGTAAAGGCATCGGCCAATCCTCCTGGCATAAGATCTTTGAATTCATTATTTGCCATAAACAGAATGCTTCTTTAGAAATTTCATAAAGACTTCTTCGGTAGCAGTAGCCTCTCCATCGTCTAGCGGGTCTTCCATTTGAGATTTTGTTTTTTGCTGAGTATGATCGGCATCATAAAACTGCCAACCAGTCAACCCCGGATGTCCTTTTGAAGATGGCTCTTCAGGAGATTTTGGATGCATTGTTGGAGTGTCATTTTCACGATACTTTACATTGTAACCACCCGGAGTTCCCGTTCTGCGATAAAACCAATAATTTCCATCTGTTCCTTCAACGGTTTCTAGAAGACTTTCAGAGAGTAGTTCTTCTCCATAAAATTCGATTACAAGTTCTCTCATGGCATCTTCTGGTGTGTCTCCAAATCCTTCTGCTTGAGTGCCCCAGTCACTTCTTGCTGCGGCATACCACCCATCAACATCTTTCGCCAAACCAAAAACTTCTCCAAAATCATCTTTATATAAATGAAAATCCTCTTCATTTCTGTCTTTGCCCATATATGTCAAAATCACATCATTTACTCTAATAACGTTTGGAACCATTGACTCATCTTCATCTTCGTCTTCGTCTTCAAAGTAATTGATTTCTTTCATTTCCATAATTGGCTCATGGAATTTTTGGATTACTGACTGAATGGCATCTTTTGGAGTGTCTCCAAATCCATTGGTAATAAATCTGAATTTTATAGGATCTACTACATCTACATTAAAATAATCATCGTCATCTAACCAAATCTGAAATCTTAAATCTTTATTTTTTTCAGAAGAAACAATCTTATATACAACTTCATACCCTATTCCATCGCCAGTATGGTATTTTGTTGGGCCTATTTTCCCAACTTTTTTAAGCAAAGTATCTCCAAATCTTAAATTATTTGGATAATCTATAATTTCGACTTCATCCTGATAACCAATATCTATGATGTCTTCAGCCGAATTTCCATCATCTTCAAAATCCTTATTATTAGCCTCACCCAAATACCAACGTGACATTGCGTCACTAGCATTCTTATAAGGATTTACAACCTCTTTTTTAAATCCGTCAAAGGCCTGAAATCCTGGCCCAATTCCTCCTTGAACCATTGTTTCTCCTTCCATCAAAGAAGAGAGTTCGCTATGATCAATATACATATCTGTCTTTCTGTCATAGTATTGGCCTTCTTTTGGATCGTAATAAAGAATACGTCCCTTCATATTGAATGGGCCTTCAAGTCCATTGATTTCAGGATATTCATCTGGGTCGATTCCTGGTCCCGAATTAAACTGATCCATAACAGACTTATGGTGTTCTCTAGGAGACATTACCTGTCCCATTTCGGAAAGGATCGGATTAAAGTTTTCATCAAACTCTGGGAGTTCTTCTTCACGAATAGAACTCATTCCAAAAGCGCCAGGATTACTTTCTGCAATCTTTTGAAATAGTTTTATTTTTGGACTATCCAAATCTTTCCAGCCCGAATCACGATGATATCCGCCATTTACAATTTGTCCCATTATTTCTGATTGAGATGGAGAATAACGAGAAGACAAAGCATAGCTTGGAGAGCCTACAAAGCCTGAACCGCCAATAGGCGTTCCTTCATTGAGCATTTTGCCTCCTTCCCATTCGGGAATCTCTTCTTGCTCGCCAATCATACGAATAAGACGAAGATCATCTTCTTCAACAAAAGAAATGTTTTCGCTTATAAATTTGCGATCTTCTTCAAATTGTTCTTCATAACTTTCAACAACGCTATGACGAACATTTTCAATGTCATCTTCTTCAATTAGTGCAGCAAGCAATAATGTTCTGTCTTTCATATTGGATCCCTATGACTTAAATAGGGTTCAATCAACTCTTTTATACATAACATCAGTTCTTAGTGCGTATTTTATCCCAGAAAGGACAGGCATGCCTTCGTGCATCAAATGATGCATAAAAAGAATAGCTGAACCTGTTTTTGGAGAAAATGTTTCCATTCCAAAAAATTCAGTTTCTCCACCTTCATAATCTTCATTTAAGTATATTAAAATGGTTTGGAAACTTCTTTCTTTTTCGTTTCTTATAAAAGAAGCATCTGAATGCAAAGCAAAATTTTGTCCTGGATTGTAACGATAAATTTTAAATCTTTCATTTAGGCCAATCGGCCTCCATTTAAGATCATTATGTATCAATTTTGATTTTATTTTATCAAAAAGTTTTTGAGCCAAAACATGATCGTCAAAAATATAGCGATCATTGTTTCTATAGTTTGTATCAATTTTATCACCGCTTGGTGTGGTAATAGAAGCAATGCTCATACCAGAGTTTTCTGCCAAATCAATAAAATCCTTACATTCTTCCGGTGTCAGTAAATTTTCTATAATTGTTCTCATAAATTTTATTCTGATTCGTTTTTTCTAAATGTTGAAAAACTTTCGTGAGTTGATTTTAGCATAGTTTTTGAACATTTTGGAAGCTCGTCCATGTAATGGGATATCAAATTTTCAACTGGCTCTAGTGCTTTTATTGTATCCATAATGCTAATTCAATCCTTCAGGAGTTTTTTCTGCATTAGCAACAACTCGTTCAGTTATTTCTTTTCCCTTTTTTGTTGCCTTTTCAAGAGCCTCCAATCCAAACGCTACTCGAACCTGATCCAAAAGCTCTGGCCCCAATACCTTTTTGGCTACTCCATAATTGAAATAAATATGAATATCTGTATCACAAATTGGAACATCTTCACCAGCCGGTCCAGGCTCAAATTCTCCTGTTCGTTTAAACTCCCAAATAAACAATTTGTCGGGAATTGTTTCTCCGACAGGAATTTCAATAAAAGGAATTTCAGAACCTTCTTGGTATGATATTTCAGAATTGCCGTTCCATTTTTTTCTATTAGACATAATAACCCTTCATAAATGGATTATATCACATAGATTGGATTTTACTAATGCCGACTTGATAAATTTTCTGCAATCCGCTAGGCATTTTTGACATTTTTTCTTTTAAGTTCTCAATTGCCATATCTTTAATCCCCTTTTTTGTACTTCCAACAACAAGTTGAGCTGTTTTTTTTGCGTCACCTTGCCCTTTTTGCTGGATTAGTTCAGAAAATTTTCCCTTTGTTGCCTTATCCAATGCGCTTGTACTTTTAAGGGATTGGATATGTTCCTTTGTAAGGTCGACAACTTCTCTTACATAATCCTTTGCAAGTTCTTCGGCGTCTTTGCGCATGCTTTGTGCCAATTGACTCTGTTCAATTGCTTTTTCAATCTCTGGAGATTTCTTAAATGCATCAACAATTTTTCCAAGAAAATCCTTGATTCCTTCTTGAATAATTTCTTCTTCTCTAGAAATTGACTCATAATGAGTTTTTCCATAAAATCTTTTACTATAATCTTGTCCTTTTGGATCTTTTTTAGGGTTCCACCAACGATGTTGTTTTATCTTTGGCTGAGTTATTGGCTTTTTTGCACCAACGTCAACTGGCAAAGGCTTTGGAGAAGTTGGTCCACCTCTCATTCGTCCAACGTGTCCAATTCTGCCTGTTACTTCTCTTGCTTTGTCCGTTAAATTTTTTACTTTTTGATTGCCGCCAGCAAACATATCGATAAGGCTCAAAGCTGTATCTGGAGCAGCTTTCAAAACCCTTCCTGTGACGTAAGAATGCGGAGCGTACAGAAACGCCATTAGAGCTGCATCGCCTGTAAATAAGTGAGCTTCTGTTCTGGCGAACACTTCTTTATATTTGTCTTTGATAGAGTTCATTCTTTGATCGAATTCTTTTTCAAATTCATCATAGTCTGCCTTGTATCCTGGAATGTACAGGGCCATAACGTCTTCCGACAACTTACCAGCAAGTTTCTGAATTTCTGAAGAAAACCTTTCAACAAATGCGGCAGTATGCCTCAAAGGATCAACGAATGCATTGAAGATATCGGTAAAGAATTCATCAGAAACCCCATGACCGCCACCACCGCCACCACCGCCATAGCCGCCATAGCCGCCATAGCCGCCATAATCTCCACCATCTCCATATTCATTCAAAAAAACTTCATTTAAGAATTCTTTTAGAATCTTATCTTGTTTTGGTTCTAACATAATAATAAATATAAGCCCTATTTCATATTTCTCATTATAATATTCTTGGCATATGTAGCCAAAGGCTTTTGATAATGATATATTTCTGGCAAATCCTCAATAGGGAACCAGCAAGCTTCGGAAATTTCTCCACTACGTCCAGAAATGCCATTTTGTGGATTTAATTGTTTTGCCAAGAATATGTGAACAACTTTATTTTCATTCTTATTTGAAGAAAAGACAGGGGGAAGCTCATATAAAAGGCGACTGACAACCCCAGTTTCTTCCCACGTCTCTCTTACTGCACATTCTTCAATGGATTCATTTTTTTCCAAATGCCCTTTTGGAAAACCATATCTGTTATTTTTGTCTTTTTCATGCTTAATTAGAAGAAAGTCAATTCCCCCACATTCATTCATTCGAAAGACAACACAGCCAGCACAAACACTATTTCTTTTACGCTGTTCCATTTCTACACAATATAAGTATAGCATAGGAACCTCTAATATGAAGATATCACTTTACCCGATTTCTGCGAAACCCTATCACTTAGGACATCACATGATGATTCAAAAAGCATCCAAAGAATGCGATAAAGTTATTGTTATTGTTTCTCTTTTGGACAGAGAAAATGTGACAGGAAGTGATATGGCAATAATTTGGAAAAATCACATATTAAAAATATTGCCAGAAAATGTAAGTACAATATTTTTGCAAAGCTCACCAGTTTCCAAAGTTTTTGAAATACTAAAATTAAGAGAACAAAGTCCCTCATCTGATTATAAGTTTTGCATTTATTCAGATGAAAGCGACATTACAAAAAACTATAGCAATTCAGTGCTTGAAAAGATTTGTCCTAGATTGCTCATGGAGGGTGGACTTGAAAGAAGGGGTGTTTCAAGAAATGAAACAATTCAAATAAGTGGTTCAGATGTAAGAAAGCATATTTTGAATGGAGATTTTATATCTTTTGAAAAAAGTATGCCAAAAGAGTTGAATAGTAAAGCTGTTTTTGAAATATTAGCTACTTTGCATGAACATCGCTAATGGAATATCGTTTGGATTAGAAGTTCTTTTTTGTTCTCCATATCTAACCGCAGCAATAATCCTGTTCATAGGGGCATAAGATCCTGTAACCTTATACACTCTTTCGTTAAACTTAAAAACAAGACCCTCTATTGTCACCATCCCTGTTCCAATTTTAGGATGCAAATTGTGCAATAGATCAATATGATTTTTATTGCTACCATTTCTAATAATGTCACAGCATCGATTGTATTCTCTTTTAATTCTCAAGGCTTCTTCTGTAGCCTCGTCAATATATTCTGACTTCATGTTTGACAATAAGAGAGACGAGAACCTATGAACAATGTTTTCAATTGGATTTAAAATTTTTGGTAGAACATTGTTTTTTTCTTCATCGATCATGTTTTTTACTAGCGTTCTCATGGTCGAGTCGACTGACGCTAACAGAAACTTGTTTGTTGGCGCTCCTTGCATTTTTACAAGCGATTTTGAGACACCATTCCGTACGTGCTCAGGAATAAGAGGAAATCGCTGCATATCTTCTTTTAGACGGCTTGCAGCGAACGATCTAATTGTTGTTGCGTCATCTATTTTATTTTTTCGTTGAATTTCAGTAACTTCAAAACAAGCTTTATCTATTATTGAGTCATCAATTGAATTAAGTGGAAAACACCTTGGCTCAATCAATTTCCACAAATCTATTTCTTTATTCATAGAAGGAATAGAAAGTTTTAAAATTTCTAAATTCCTAGGCAATGCATTAGATATTGGCTCTCCATCCATTCCAAATAATACTGGCCCATACTCATGAAATACAATTCTTTTATTGCTATAGTGAATTGTATTTGGGAAATCTGGATCTATTATTTCAACAGGATACCAAACGGTTCCCATACTTCCAAAGATTTGTGATTTGATATTATATTGTAAAGAACTTACAGCCCTATGAATTACATCATAAGCATTGACAAAAAGAGACTCTATTTCTGGTCTATCTCCAAATTTCAAAGATAGGCCATATCTGTCAAGTCCACCATCTTTTATGTTTTGTTTATTTCTTGCAACTTTTAAAGTTTCTTTATCAAAGTCCCATCCTATAAAGAGATTTTGACCGTCAAGCTTTTCATAAACATCAACATCAGCATATCCAAGCATTTTAAAGATTGACTTGAGATCTCTAAATCTCAAGTCAAAATCTTCATAAATGTGATTTATATGACCGCCAAGAGCTGTCAATTTTCAACAACCCCATAGCCTTTATTTATAGCTTTTTGAAATGAAATTTTGAAAAATTCTGCAATTTCATGATTAGAGACGGCTTCTTCTTTAGCTTTTCCAAATGCCTCTCTCACCTTATCTAGAATTGCATCATTATATTCAATTTCTATTCCTTCTCCAAGAACAATTTTATTTTCCATATCCTATCCTATCAAAAGAGATAGGATATGTTGTCTATATTCTTCAGCTAAACGAGAATTTCTTGGACCAACTTGGATTGGAGGATTTGTATCCTCTGTTCCTCTTGATGTTCTTCCAGGAGAGCCATGGGATGGCTGTAAGGCTGGCTGGGATGGCTGCCTTGTCATTACTTCTCCCTGATCAACTCTTTCTTGATCTGTCGCATCAATATTTACATTTTCATCACCTGGATCTGGTGCTTCTTTTGCCGGAGTTCCCGAGGCAATGTCTTGCAATGCGCTTAAGAATGTGGCCAAAGCCAATCTTTCACTGTCATTAAGTTGATTTTCAAAATACTTTTTAAGTTCTGCTGATATGTCAGGATCTTTAAAAGAACGACCAGCTCTTATCATGTTTAATGTAGAGATTAATCCATCTGATGTAATCTCTCCCAGCTCTAAGGTTAGTGGAACTGGACGAACATTTACTTTCTCTTTGGCCGGCTCTGCCTTTGGCGCTTCAGGAGCAGCGGGAGCTTCAGGAGCAGCATCTTCGGTACCCTGATCACCTTCGTCGCCTTTGTCTCCACCAAAAATATCGTCACCACCATCATCGCCTTCACCATCTTCGTCTCCTTTGTCGTCACCACCAAACAAAGGATCCTCATCTTCATCTTCTCCCTGTTCAAACAACGAACGAGAAGAAGACGAAGCTGAACTATAAGCATTTTTTACACTTTCTTCAGCAAGAACCCTAAGAAACATGCTCAAATCACTTGAATTCATAATTTTAGCTGGCATTATTTCCTCCACCTGGTGCTGTTTCCTGGTCTTTCTGAATATTCTTCAATAAGTTTTCGGGCATTTTCACCCTTTCCATCACTTTGCTTGATGGACTTATTGGTTGTCTCTTTTATTAAGATTTCATCCATAAACTTGTCAAATTCAAGTTCTTTTTTAAAATCTTCTGGTCCTTCGATAAGAAATTCTCCGCTCATAATACTTGCCTCCGTATAACTAATAACTATTTGTAAACAACAGTTATTACACAACTCGTTTGTCCAACAGGCTGCTCAACCGTTATTCTTTTTACTTCCATTCCACTTATGTCCCACTCACCTATTGGAGTTGTTCCTATCATGAGTTTTGCTTTATCAAAAAGAGCAGCTTGTTTCATAAATAAAGAAACATTAGAAAAGGCAGTTAGAAATGTAAAAGAGATTTCTTCGCTAACTCCAACAATTTTATAATCATACTTTTGAATAATACCAGGAATTAAAGAATCTTTAGACTCCAAATGAACAATAATGTATTCAAAATTTTCAACATTTTCTTCAATGCTTTCTTTAAATTGTTCTTGATCGATTTGGTCAGCAATTTCTTGACTTACCATGAAATTTTGATTTTCCATGCAACTATTCTAATTCATTAACCGAGCCTAGGCTGCATTCTTGCTTCATCTTCTTGGTCAAGAGTATTGTCAATAAGCCTTCGAAGTTTTGTATAAAACCATTCTATTTGAGCTTCCGGTATCATTTCGGACATTTGCTTCATTGCCCTTCCAAGCTCCAAATTATTGCCAGGAATCCAATTAGAGTCATCTATCGGCATATTTTCATCAACAACTTGCAAGCTGCTCTTTGGATCAATAACAGATGGCTCCTTTTCTAATGGAGTTTCATTTTCAATTGCTGGCTTATTGTCCCGCGCTCGCCATTCGTTGACTTTTTCACCCAAGGCTTCTTTTTGATCTTCGAACAATGAAGATGCAATGCTTTCGATAATGCTATCGAAATCTTTCTTTTTCATTTTAATCATTATTCTGGTTGCTCCGTGTATTCTCCTTCTTTGCTGGTTTCTTTTATTTCTGGGGTTTTCAACTCATGGCTTACGGAAATCCACCGCCTTCCGAAATAAAGTGCAATTAAAGGAGTTAGAACTGTTGTTGCAAATCCCATATCAAAAGCTCTGAAGTTAAAACTTTTTCCACCAAAATTAACAGCTTCAACAGAGCCCAAAACTGCCAAAAACAAGGAAAAAAGAAATGCAATTGTCATAAAAGTCATTGCAACATCTTTTTTTCCTGCACTATTTCGCATCATCCACCAAGGACCATCCTTTGAAGGTTTGGCCGACTTGGCTAATGGAGCCAATCTTTTATCCTTATTTATAATTTCTTTTGCTTTGATGTTAATGTCGTTCATATTATTAAATATGCGAACGCCAAGCAAGTTTATTAATGCTTCGAATGTTTTTTAAAGGGCCAATATACTCAAGATACTTTTGAAGCTTACCCAATTCGGTATCTTTTGGATCTCCGTCAAATGGATGCACACTTATTAGATTTCCATAACTTTTAGCAAAATTTAAAGGTGTATCATCAATACACAATATCTTTTCTTTGTCATAACCAAGCCTTGTTAGCTTTCTAATGTCTTTTCTCCAATATTCTGCATAAGAATCAAGGTCCCTTTGATAGCTGCATCTTTTACGATCCCAGATTTTGACAAATTTTGTTGAATCATAAAACTTATTGATAACCTCTAATGCATAATCATAAGTGCCAGCCGTCCAAATCATTACCTCTTCATAGTGCGAAAAACAAAAATCTAAAAACTTTTGAACATTAGGCCTTAGATATACAATATAACCATCAGAAATAGAAAAATCAGGATTTGTTTCTTTGCAGATATTAAATGTGGTATGAACTAATGTTTCATCCAGGTCTAAAACCAATAATTTTTCATATTTTTCCATTTCGCCTTCCATCAAATCACAGACAACGACCGCCAGCCAGTTCCACAAACATTTGGCCATTTTCGATTAGTATCATTAGTCGATTTAGTCGATTTATTATTTAATAGCTTTCTCAATTGCTTTGCGGTTATAGAAATTGTCATATCATCTGACATATTTTCTAAATGATTATTGTCATAGTCGGACCATTTCAAAAATTGAGGGCTCATTGCAATAATAAAATCCATATGTTCATTAAAACATTCATTTTTTGCATTTTCGCTTCTTACTTTGTTTAATTGTTCTAAAAGATCAAGATTTCTCTTTATCCAAAAACTTCTAACCCTATCTAGTTTTATTTTATTGGTAATGCTTTCAAGTTTCATATTATATTCCTGTATTTATTACAATAGGCTGGGTGTCTCTTCTAACCTCTCTAACAATAAATGCTCCGCCAATAGTTAGTGCAATTCCAATTGCCATTCCTCCAATAAGCCACCATTTTCCATTATTAGCCTTCTTCTCGTTTTTTTGTGCTTCTTTTTCAAGAAATTCAATATGTTCATTCTTTAACGAAATTCGAACACTTAATTCTTGCTCCAAGGCTTCTTTTGCTGCTCTGGCATTTCCAAGATCAAGTTCAAGTTTGGCCTTGGCCGTCGCAACCTCTCTTTCAATTTCAATTTCGCATTTTTGATTTGACGTTTGTTGATCTATCATCAATTTGGCGGCAGCAGCGCTATCAAGAAGCACGCCATCAAATGGCGCTTTTTGACCTTGCTCCAAAGGGCTAATCTTTCCTATGGGTTGACCACCCAAGCCCAATGAAACATTATCTGACGGTGCTGGAGCGAAATTAGAAATACTCCATGGAGACGCAATGGCCGGCATGGAGTATAAGAATAATAAAATTGAAAGAAAAATTGCGCTTATCTGTCGCATAGACAGATGATAGCACATTTTATCCTGACTTTGGACCCAAAATCATAAATATATTTTTGCCACTAAGCACTGGCTTTTTTATTTCGTTTGAAATTTCTTTCAGCTCAGCGTTTACTCTGTCCAAAATTACTTGGCCCGTTTCAGGATGCAGAATTTCTCTGCCCCTCAACTGAACAACAAAGTTAACAATAGAGCCTTCTTCAAGAAATCTTCTGGCTCTGTTTATTTTTACAACAAGATCATGCTCTGCAATCTTAGGACGAAACTGAATCTCGTAATTCTTCTTTTCTTTTTTCTTTTCTTTTTTGGATTGTTCGTACTTTAGCTTTCCATAATCCAAAATTTTGCAAGTTGGAGGGTCTCCTGCTCCAACTTCAACCAGATCAAGTCCAAGATTTTCAGCTTTGTCCATGGCATCTCTGGTAGAAACAACTCCCAGATTTGTCCCATCAAAATCAATAAGTCTTACACTTCTTGCTTTGATTCTTCGGCCAACACGATAATCACCCTCATTGTTTTTTTTGTTTTTTATGTTCATTACTCCTTTGGATATACAATCTCAAAACCCATTTGATCTGCAAGTTTCTTTGCTAACAAATCAGGATTTCCATTAGTCTCTTCAACAATCTTTTTTATTTCTTTTTTTCTAGCGCTTGTCAAATTAATGCTATCTTCTTCATATTTTTCTTCAATAGCCTTAATTGTTTCATGATAAGTTTCTAATGCTTTTTCTCGCTTTTGTATTTCTTCATCATGTATTTTTTGAATTTCTTCAACTTCTCTTTGGTGAAGTTCTCTTCTCTTTAATAGAATTCCCCAAAGAGAATCTGGAACCTTTCTGTAAACAGCAATCATTGCAATAATTGCAATTAATATTGCAGGAACATACCAGTATGCCTTTAAAAAACTATATGCCTTACGTAAAAAAAGTATCATTCATTCCCTTGCTTAAATGGATCGTTTTTTTCAATCTCTTCCAATAGAGTTTTTTCATCATATTCATTTAAGAATTTTTGAGTTTCCCTATTCTCTCTTCTTATTCTGTATTCATTTAGCATTTTTATAATATAAGGATCTTCGTCGATTATAGCTTGAGCCATGCATTCAAATATTTCTTGTAAAGGTAGATTCAATCTCAATTTCATTATATCAAGTTCATTTTTTGTTCTAGTGAACAATCGAACATGAACACATTTTCTTAAGTCAAAATCATATCGACTAGATAAGTCTGGATCTTTTAAATATTTGTTTTTTATTTTTGCCATTTATCCTACGCCCATAGGTCCAGCAGATCCTCCAGCAGGAGCCATCTCCTTTTCCTCTTCAGCGTCGCCCTCTAATGTAATACCAAACTCCCTTTCAAGTGTATCCAAAAATTCTTGAATTAGTTCTGCCGGATATCCTCTCTCCAAAGTATGCATGGCTCTATGAACAATCACAGGCTTAATATTTAAAAGGCTTTCATAATGCTCATAAAGATTTGCAACCTTTTGTGCAAAATCATCAATGTTTATTTTTTGTTTGCGAGGATCGGAAGGAGTTGTTGAACGTGGCATATCATCTCCAACACTCATAATGTCATCACCAGACGGCATTTCCTCTGCCTCTTCATCTGCTTCAAGGAGTAGATTCCAATTAGAAGGCATCGTATAGCCTTCATTTATTCCTGTAAGCTCTTCATCTTCAAGGGATGCTTCCTCTTGGTATTTCAAAATAACGCTATCAATCTGGGAATCTACACTATCCTCAGAAAGTCTGATCGTTTCTTCTTTAAGCATGTTTTTCAATACAAAAAGATCTTTTAAAGTTAAACCCATGTCTTTTTACCTCCAGACTCTAAAGCTTGCGCAATTATTTCGCATCTTTTTACTCTTTCTTCAATAACATTCCAATTCAATTCTTTCATCATTGCACGAATATAATCATCTTTTTTATCAAGATAATCTCTTCTTGCATGTTCCCACATGTCTAAAACAATAATTGGATAAGTTCCAACTAAACAATGCGAATCATGACCATCAATGACCATATTCATATATCGTTTCAAATATGTACTGTAAACACAAACAGCCCAACCATTTCGTGCGGCTTTTGCGCAGGCAATAAAGTCCATTTGCCAATCATTAAAGGTTCCAAAATCTCGATTTAGTCGCATATGCGACAAACTGTCAATATTGACTTCTGAATATGGATCGGAAATATTTGAAAAATATAGTTCGTGCAAGTACGTCGCATTTAGATTGTATTGCTCATTTAATTTTGTTGATCGAAAATCAGAAGTTGAACCTGCCAATCTTCTGTCAACAGTATCAAGCTGCGCGCTTGATGCATTAAGAGCCTCTATATACCCTCTATAAAGTTCCTTATGTAGCTCTTTTGTTTTAGAAAGCAACAATTCAGTATTTAAGTCATATGTTTTTTCTTGCGAAGCATATGCTTCGTCAATTCTTTCTAATTCATCAAGCTTTAAACTGCTTCTAATTACTTTTTGTACGTCAGATTTTTTCATATATTATCCTAATTTATAATCGTTTTCTATTTCTCCAAAATCCACTTGAAAAAGAGTTTTTTCAGGCGTTTCTAGATCGATTATACCCGTTCCAGTATTCACTCCTCTGACATAATATTCAAGACCAGAGTCTTTGTGGGTTACTCGCAACCCTATAGATTTTCTAAATGCATCAACATTTAAGTTTTCAGGCTTTTCTCCTGTTGGAGGGGTTCTTTTCCCCATTGGGTTGGTGTCTTCCTCTTCGCCATTTTCAATGTCTTCGTCAGTACCTTCTTCAGGGTCGATGCCATGTTTTTTACAATAATCGGCAATTTTCCTTTCTAACTCTTTTCTAACAAGAGCTATTACATCTTTATCTTTCATAACTGGTTCAGGCATGCTTACCTCTATAGAGATAACTATTTAACTGACAACAATAAAAAATGAGCTATTGAAATACGTTTAGGCAGGTTTGAAAATATCTTTAAGATTTCCCTTTAGTTCAAACCCTGAAGCATTGCGATGTCCGCCTCCTCCAAATTGTGAAGCAATTTCTGAAACATCAAATTTGTCTCCAACAGAACGCAATGAGCAATATAGCTGACCATTTGAATAACCCCAAACCAAGCCAACCACGCCCTTGTTTGCCAATTCGTTTCCAACATCCGAAATAAGCTCACGTGTTGCACAATTGACAGCAAAACATGGATATTCTCCATTCGGAGCACAAAGTATGCCTTCTTCTGCTTTTTTTACAGTTTGCTTGACCATATTCTGCTGGTACCGAACTATTGCGCAGCCTTCAGAAATAAAACTTTCAAGCTCTTTATCTTTCAATTGAGAAACCCGATCAAAAGTTTCAAAATTCTGCCCATAACTGTCAAGTGCGGCTAAATATTCACGAGTTTTTGGAAGTTTCCACCGCCAAAGGTCCCTATCTTCAATATAAGAAATTAAATCAGGAACATCAAGGGAAGGAAAAAAGAAATCCCAGGACATTCTTGCACCGGAACGTTCCATGTCAAAAATATGATCGCAATCAATTTTGCCTTCAAGCGCTTCTTTTGCTGACTTATGGTGATCCAACAATAGCATTTTATTTGCTTTGAAATTTAATTCATTCATTATTTCTGGTGTTTTATAGGCAAAATCAACCATTAAAACATTTTTACCTGTTACATCGGGTAAATCTTTTCCTGAGCCATAGGTTGCAAAATAATATTCAATATTACTTCCATGCATAGCCCAGGCCGACCATGCAGCTCCAAGGCCGTCTGGGCAGTTCCCGTGAGCGATGACAAAATTTACATCTGTTGGTTTCAACATGGCGAAAGTGTAGCCTGAAATTCTTTCCATGTCAAGACATATTTAAAACCTATCTGATTTATTAAAAGTAGAGAATATTTATTGTTATGATCAAGACATCAAAGAACAGACTTAAGACCGTAATTGCTGGCGAATATATTAGAATGCTTGCAGAATCAAGAAACCTTTCAGAGCAAGAACTTCAAGAACTTGGAAATTGGTGGAAAAAGCGTCAAGAAGCCAAAAAGGGTGAAATGCCAGCCCAACAACAAAAACCAGGCCGTGTTGATGTTGGAGACGATGTTGAAGTTTTGGAACCTGAAGTTTCTGATTTTGAACAGCAGCTTGGTGGAGCTTCATGGGCTTCTGACGATATTGAAAGCCTATATCCCCCAGAAAGACATAGGGCTGCAAAAACTCAAACTCAAATGAGGACAATGGATATTGACAAGGGAGAAAAACGCCCTTATGCAAAAAAAGTCGGATTGGCAGAAACAAGGCTTAGAGCCTTAATTTCCGACATGGTTCGTCAACAAGTTAAAAAAAAAATAATACAGACAGAAGGATGGGGGCGTGAGTCCTGGGAGGGTACGACCTCGGGGCGTCATCAGGAATAACACCACAACAAGCTGCTTTTGAGCACAAAATCAAGAGTTTACATGATGTTTTTTGGACGGCAAGATCCGAAGGAAAAACAATGATGCAATATTTTGCAAAAATGATGTCTTCTGGAAAATGGGAAGTTCCAGACAACATGATTGATAAAACAATTAAAAAAATAGAAACACATGAGCCTCTGCTGGTATTTGAGCAAATAATAGAACAACGCCAAGGCGAAACTTTAAAAGAAAAGTTAGATCTGTACAGAAAAAAAGAGGAAGATTTTTTTAAGGTCAAAAGACCTTTAGACCAATGGCAAAAAATTAGTAATATCTTAGATCAATATGAAGAAGAGACAAAACGATTTGTTTAAT
>Ga0100403_1000734_pt1 | contig 32161 bp, 31 predicted proteins | sample CryGeymet201501t_FD_83663 | JGI IMG/M metagenome (GOLD analysis project Ga0100403, IMG submission 83663) | Groundwater microbial communities from Crystal Geyser aquifers in Utah, USA - Crystal Geyser metaG 2015-01t | ecosystem: Environmental > Aquatic > Deep subsurface > Groundwater | place... | reverse complement strand
TATCCTCAAGTATTACAGTGAGTCAGATAAACCAAGACCAAAGCTAATTTTAACTGGCTGTATGACCCATCATGCTAATGAGAGGTTGTATGAACTTCTCCCTGATATTGACGAGATTTTACCCATTAATGAAGTTGGTTTTAATCAAGCAGCTGTTAGAAAAGATAAGAGGCACGCTTGGATCCCAATTTCCGTTGGTTGTAACTCATACTGTACATACTGCATTGTCCCCTACTCTCGTGGTCGTGAGAAATCTAGAAGTGAAGAAGATATTATCAATGAGGTACAACGATTAGTTGATCAAGGTTATGACGAGGTTACTTTACTTGGTATGAATGTAAACTCTTGGGGACTAGAAAAAGTAGGTGTCTCAATGAGAAAAATGATGATGGAGGATGAGAACTTTACTCGCGAAGATTTACCAGATAATCAGACTCAATACTTAAAGACTAATACTACCCCACCCTTTGTTCGATTATTACAAGAAATATCTAGTTTTGAGCAAATTAAAAAAATTAGATTTATGTCATCTAACCCATGGGATTTTCATAATGAATTGATTGAAGAAATTGGTAAAAATAAAAAGATAGATCGTTATGTTCATCTACCTATTCAGTCTGGGAGTAATGCTGTTTTATACAGAATGAATCGTGGTTATACTGTAGAACGGTATAAAGAAATTGTAGACAAGCTACGAGCACTTGACTCAGAGATTGTCATTGGTACAGATATCATTGTGGGTTTTCCTGGAGAAACAAATGAAGAGTTTAATCAAACAGTTGAAGTTGCAAAGGAAATTGACTGGAAGGTTGGTTTTGTGGCTATGTATTCTCCAAGACCAGGTACAGCTAGCTGGAGATTATATAAGGATGAAATTCCACATAAAGTCAAAAGGAAACGTTGGGAAATTTTAGATAAAATTATTAATAAAGATAATATGTCTAACAGACCAAAAGTAATTTAATGTTGAATAAATTTGTTTCTATCATTGGCCCGACTGCTGTTGGTAAAACAGGTTTTACTTTTAAGTTGGTTGACCATCTTCAACAATATATCTCTGAGAGTGATTATCAGGGTATTAATATAATTAGCGCTGATTCTCGCCAGGTTTATAAGGATCTAATGATTACTTCAGGGGCAGATATTCCTTCTAATTTTGATGATCATGGTCAATATTTTATAAAAGATAATATCCGTTTATATGGATTACTCAAGCTTGACTATACAGAGGAATGGTCTTTAGCTCATTTTAAAATATTTGCGGAAAAACTTATTTTAAATTCCTGGCAAGAGAATCGTTTGCCGATCATTGTTGGAGGGACTGGTCTATATCATGAGCATCTTTTTAATGACTCTCAGTCAATCTGGATTAAGCCAAATGAAGAGTTAAGAGCCGAGTTAAAAGACTTATCGTTAGCTAAGCTCCAGGATATGCTTAAAGAAGTAGACCAGCTTAAATTTGAAGAGATGAATAATTCTGATCAAAACAATCCTGTTAGATTAATTAGGGCAATAGAAGTTGCAAAAGGTAAAGATAAAAATAAACTTTTGAAAAAATATAATCAAAACAATAACGTTGAATTTAAACAATTAGTAATTGGATTAATTGACAAGTTAGAAAATATTGAGCAAAAAATAAGATTGAGAGTAGAGGAAAGGTTTGAGAATGGTTCACTTGCCGAAGTAGAAAGTCTCGGTGAGTTAATTAGAGAAAGTGGTTTAAATAAGCAGATTACTACTGCTACTGGTGTTAAAGAAATCATGTCATATCTTGATAATCAGATTAGTAAAGAGGTATGTTTAGAAAAATGGTCTTTGAGAGAATATCAGTATTCTAAAAGACAAATAACCTGGTGGAAGCATAAAGAAAATGTTAACTGGTTTGAAATAAGCCAAAGAGATTGGCAAAAAAATGCCTTTAAAATAGTTAGAGAATTTGTTTTGTCCTGAAAATATTAAAACTGTTATACTAGTTTCATATGTTATTTAACTCAAACAATAAACATTCAGTTTCAGTTTCACCAAGTATTGTAGTTTTTACATTTTTATTTGCTTTCTCTATTTATTTCTTGTATCAAATACAAGGCATAATCACAGCTCTTTTCTTGTCATTTATTATTATGACTGCACTCAGACCAGCTGTTGATAAGTTAAACTTAAGATTTAAGGTCCCTCGCCCAATCAGTATTTTATTAGTTTATACAGCCTTCCTAGTAACATTTGGTTCAATGATCGCGATAGTTCTTCCTCCTTTATTGACAGAAGGGTATCGTTTTTTGAAAAGTTTTGATTTGCCATTTTTACAACAAGAGATAAAAAATCTCAGTTTGACAGTCCAAGAGATCTCAACGTTGATTAATCAAGTTGGAGATGGGGCTGGTTTGGTTATGTCTCTGATTACTTCAACTTTTAACGGTGTTTTGGCATTCTTTACTCTGATGGTGATGTCCTTTTATCTGATGTTAGATAGACCAAATTTGCATAAAAAGATTAGCTGGTTTACTACAAATAGAGACCATATAAAAAAAGCTGAGGATTTCCTTAATTCTGTAGAATTACAATTAGGAGGTTGGATCAGAGGTCAACTTATCCTAATGATTACAATTGGGGTTATTACATTTATTGGACTTTCATTATTTAGAGTTCCATTTGCATTGCCATTAGCAATCATTGCCGGCTTGCTTGAGATCTTACCGAACTTAGGGCCAACAATTTCAGCTGTTCCAGCAATTGTCTTGGGCTATATAACTGGAGGTCAAGTAATGGCAGTAATAATTCTTGTTTTCTATCTCCTCGTACAGCAATTTGAGAATAATTTACTTGTTCCTAAAATAATGCAGGCTAATGCAGATGTAAATCCTTTGATAGCTATAATCACTGTTCTAACAGGATTTAGACTAGGAGGAGTTGTTGGAGCACTACTTTCTATTCCAACTTATATTGTACTAAGAAGTATCTATACTCTATTAAAAGTCAATAAAATTAAAATTTTCTAAAGCATCATTCACACTTGTGTTTTTAACCTTATAGGATATAATAATTGTTGTAGTTAGACTATGGCTCAACTTCAGTTGAGAGGAAAGTCCGGACAGCAGAACATAGGGTGCCTAGTGAAAGCTAGGGGTTCACATTGTGGATACAGTTAGAGCAACAGAAACGATTGGGGTTGCGCCCAGTGAAACGACCAAGCTTATGGGTATCTAATTTTTTAGATGGCAATCCTCCCTGCTGCAACTGGCGGTCTTCACTCTTTTTTCTTTAGGGAAAATAAAATGGATATGTTCCCCAGTGGTGATAATGTCCCAGGCATAGACAGATCATAGTTAATACAGAATCCGGCTTATTGACTACAAACAACAGAGAAATCAGCTAATCGCTGATTTTTTTGTATTAATGAGATTGTTTAATGAGCAGAAGCTAATTAATTTCTCTCCCCTTCCTCTTGCAAAAAGTATAAAAATTCCCCATACTATTATCATGCTCAATTCAAAGAAGCTACTGTATGTATTTTCAGACGTTGCTTATGTGGCGGAACTTTTGCCAGCTAAGAAAAAAGGTGATTTTAAAATCCAAGAATTTAGGCAAATTAATGGTGAATTTTTAGATAATGATACTTTTATACCAGGAAATATTGATAAGCTTTTCTCAAAATTAGATAAAGAAGAATATTTACTGGTTTTACCTGACTTTTTCTTTACTAATACAATTATTGAAGTTGATGAAAAAGCTAAAACAAAAGTTGAAAAATACATCGAAGAGGAACTTCTCCCTTCACTTGACTTAAAAGAAGAAACTCATCAAATTGAGCACTTCGTTTTGACTCAGTATGGAGATAAATCAAATGTTCAATTAAGTGCCATTGAGAGATCGCTATTGGCCCCAATTTATGAATCAGCTAAAAAGCATGAAGTAAAGGTCTCAAAAACTGTTTCACTCAGTTGGACAATTAAATCTCTGATCTCGTTAGAACCTTCATTAAGTTTGGTGCAGATGGGTGAAAATATTTACTTAGTTCAACATTATATTGGGATTGATCAGGCTATTAGTGCTCCAGTTACAGATGTGGAAAAAATAGCTGAGACAATAAAAACATTAAAAGGAGCTGAACCAAGTATTCAGACTGTCTACCTTTTAACTAATGAGTTGGTAGAAGAGAAACTCAAAGAATTATTAAAGTCTACTCTTCCATTACAACAACTTTCTAACTTTACAGATGAGGATACAGAAGTCCCATCATATGTAAATCAAGTAATTGAAGCAGGAGCAAAAACTCTTTCAGTAACAGATTTTAATGTCCCTAATTTTAAGATTGAAGAAGTAGATGCGACTTTGGTTGCTGAAGCTGCTAGTGTCTCAAAAAAGAAGAAGTCTTCAGAAGAAAAAGAAGAAACATCAACTGATGAGGAATCTGATGATCCTGAAAAAATGGATGAAAAAGAATTAGTTGAACCGATAGAGCCAGTAGAAAAAGATGAACTTGAGGTGGTAACTGGCGAGAAAGAACAAGAACCCCTCCCAGAGCCAACTACTCCCCCGGCAGGAGATGAGGTAATTACCCCAGTTGGAACTGAGCTGAGCAGTGTACCAAAGGTTGAAATTAAAAAAGAAGAAAATATAAGTACAGATAACGATGAGAATGCTGATTTTGAAGTTGTCGGTCTAGCACCTAGTGAGCAACAAAAAGATGTTATATTAGAGGAAAAGGAAGAAAATATAGGGGCAAAAGAAACTATGCCAGAAGAAAAAATTACAACAAATGAAACAACCACTGAAGTTAAGGACACAACTCCAAAGGAGGAAGAGTCAGATGCATTAAGTCAGTTTGCTGTAGTAGAGGATGAATCAAAACCAGATATGAAAGTAGAAAAAACTTCAAAAGAAGTTAAGGCAGAAGTAATCAAAAATAAAACTGGAGTTAGTTCAATGCTGAGAATGGTGTTTGTTTCTTTATCAGTATTTTTTCTCACAGTTGGGATTGGTGTTGGACTTGGCTTAGGATATTTAACAATATCAAACAAAGATACAACATCTGAACAACCGGTAGTGATTGCCGAAGAAGTAACAGAAGAACCATCCCCTTCTCCATCTCCATCTCCTTCTCCAGAAATTGCAAAAGATGAAATAGAAATTCTTGTTGTGAATGCAACTACTAAGGCTGGTTATGCAGGAGATATTAAAGCATTATTAACTGATGATGATTTTACAAATGTTGATGCAGGTAATGCAAAAGGCAGTTATGAAGAAGGAAATTATGTTTTAATGAGTGAGGAAAATACTGGATTAATAGATCTAATTTCAGAGTCTACTGATCTTGATTTTAAGTACTCTGATGAGATCAAAATAGAAGACATCAAGGGTATTTACGATGTGGTAGTGGTTCTTGCAGAGTAACGTTTCTTGATTTAATACTTGTCAATGAGCAAAGAGTGCGTAAAATAGTCGTTGTCTTTGAATAATCCTATTAATAGAAGTTATTAGACAAAAACCTATGTCCGCAGGACCACACATATCTATAACAGCAGAAACACTTACTTATATTGCTGGTATTCCAATCTCAAATTCAATCGTTACTAGTTTAGTTGTCTCAGGACTGATTATTGCATTCGTTATGATTGCAAAGAAGAATCTTAATACAGAAGATATATATGGAAGGCCAAGTGCCTTCCAAAATTTTTCTGAGATGGTAGTTGAAGCTTTATATGAATTTGTTGATTCTGTTACACATAATAAAAAGAAGGCTAAAGTCTTCTTACCTTACATTGCAACTTTCTTCATTTGGATTTTATTAAATAATTGGTTAGGACTTCTTCCTGGAGTTGGTACTATTGGGCTTACTCATGAGCCAGAACAGGCTTCTCTTCCAGCTATTGAAGTCCAGGCATCAGAAGTGGTTGCAGAGGATAATGGCTTAGAAGAGATTACTGAAACAACAGATGGTCATGCTGAAGAGGTAACTTCAGAAGAACATGGTGAAGAAACAACTGATTCAGCTCACGAGAAGAAAACTTTTATCCCTATCTTTAGAGCTGGGACTGCTGATCTTAATACTACCCTTGCTCTAGCTGCTATTTCCGTGATTGTTACTCAGATAATTGGTATCCAATACCTTGGCCTTAGCTATCTAAAAAAGTATTTTAACTTTACAAGTCCGATTATGTTCTTTGTAGGAATGCTTGAATTAGTTTTAGAGTTAGCTAAGATTATGTCATTTGCATTCAGGTTATTTGGTAACATTTTTGCAGGAGAAGTTCTCCTGGCTGTAATGTTATTCTTGGTCCCAGTTGTTGCTCCAATGCCTTTCTATGGTTTGGAGATTTTTGTTGGTTTTATTCAAGCCCTCGTATTTGCAATGCTCTCATTAGTATTTTTCAATATGGCTACAATTAGTCATGAGGAGCATTAATTAATAGTAAAAATTAAGTCTCTAAGAGAGACATTAAAAAAATAAAAAATAACCCAGTTATGGGTAAAGGAGAAAATATGTCAGATTCAATTAGCGTTGGTATCACAATGGCACTTGGAGGAGCAGTCCCTGCTATAGCTATTGGGATGATCGTAACAGCAGCTTTAAAAGCTATTGGTAGAAATCCAGAAGCAGCAAGCTCTATTCAGACAAATATGATTTTAGGTTTAGCTTTTGCAGAAGCAATCGCTATCTATTCTTTAGTTGTCGCTTTAATTATTAAGTTTGTTTAATTCTAAAGAAGGAAAAATTATATGGAAATACAAGTAGCACAAATTCTTTTCCAATCAATCAACTTCTTTGTTGTCCTTGGAGCTTTGACTTTCTTACTTGTTAAGCCCATTGTTAAGATTTTAGATCAAAGAGCTCAAAGAGTTGCAGACGCTCAAAAAGCAGCAGCAGAGACTCTTCAAGAAAAAGAACAAATTGAGGCTTACAAAGCTAAGGTTAAAAAAGCAACTGATAAAAAGGCTGCTGAGCTTATCGAAGAAGCAAAACAAAGAGCGAATGATAAGGAAAAGGAATTAATTACTGGAGCTAAAGCAAAAGCTAAGGCAGAAGTTGAAAAAATAAAGGCTGACTGGCAAAGAGAAGCTAAAAAGCAAGAAAAAGAAATGAAGAAAGACTTTGAAAAGGCAGTTATGATTGCCGCAGAAAAAGTTATTGGCAAATCTTTAGATGCAAAGAAGCACTCCGAAATAATTGACGGTGAGCTTGAAGCATTACTGAAAGCAATTTAAAAAAAATATGTTAGTTACAATTACTTCAGCTAGCAAGTTATCATCTAGCCAGCTAGAAAAAATCAAAAAAACCTTAACTAAAAAGTATGGTTCAGATTTAAGATTTGAACAAAATCTTGAGAAGAGTGTCTTAGGTGGCCTTTCTATCCAAATTGGATCAGAAATCATCGATGGAACTCTCAAAGCAAAGCTTGATGGTAAAAAATTTGAGAAGGAATCTGTTGGAGTAGTTACGTCCTTTGGTGATGGTATTGCTTCTATTAAAGGATTGGAAGATGCTCAGGCTGGAGAATTGATTGATTTAGGTAATGGTAAAAAAGGACTAGCTCTTAATTTAGACAAAGAACAAATTGGTGTAGTGGCTCTTGATAGAGTTGAGCATCTTAAAGCAGGTTCTTTAGTTAAGAGAACCGGAAATATCCTTTCAGTACCAGTATCAGACAAAATCATTGGTCGAGTTGTTGATGCTTTAGGTCTGCCTCTTGATGGAAGTGAAGAAATTATAGCAGATAAGAACATGTTGCTCGAAAGAGTTGCTCCTGGTGTTATGGCGAGACAATCTGTTTCTGTGCCGATGCAAACAGGTATCAAAGCAGTTGATGCAATGATTCCAATCGGCCGTGGTCAGAGAGAGTTAATCATTGGAGACAGACAAACAGGTAAAACGGCTGTTGCTCTTGGTACTATTCTTAACCAAAAAGGTCAGGGAGTTAAATGTGTTTATGTCTGTATTGGACAAAAAGGTTCTTCTTTAGCACAAACAAAAGCAATCCTAGAAGAAAGAGGAGCAATGGAATATACAACTATTGTTTCTGCAACTGCTTCTGCTACTGCTGCTCAACAATTTTTAGCTCCTTACACAGGTGTTGCAATTGCTGAATACTTTCTAGAAAAAGGTGAAGATGTCTTAGTAATCTATGATGACTTAACTAAGCATGCCCAAGCATATCGTGAAATTTCATTACTTTTAAGAAGACCCTCTGGTCGTGAAGCTTATCCTGGTGATGTTTTCTACCTTCATTCTAGACTTCTTGAAAGAGCTTGTAGACTTAATGAAAAGCATGGTGGTGGTTCAATCACTGCCCTTCCTATCATTGAAACTCAAGCAAATGACGTATCTGCATATATTCCTACAAATGTTATTTCAATCACTGATGGTCAGATCTATCTAGAGTCAGATCTTTTCAACAAAGGTATGAGACCGGCGATTAATGTTGGTCTATCTGTGTCACGTGTTGGTTCATCTGCACAAAAGAAAGCTATGAAACAAGTCGCTGGTTCTATGAAACTTGAGCTTGCTCAGTTTAGAGAACTTGAAGCTTTTTCACAGTTTGCATCAGATTTAGACGATAAAACTAAAGCACAGCTTGAAAGAGGTGTCAGAGTTAATGATATCCTTAAACAAGGCTGGGATGTACCTCTCAGTGTTGCGGAACAAGTTGTTATTATCTTTGCTGCGGTTAATGGTTTCTTAGATAATATTAAAATTGAGGATATCGGAAAATGGGAAGAGAAATATCTTGAATATATTAATGATCAACACGAAGCTATTTTAGAGAGTATTGATAAAGAAGGTAAACTTCTTGATGAAACCAAAGCAGACTTAGAAAACGCTGTTAAAGATTTCAACTCTAGTAGTAACTTAGTGAAAGATAATAATTAATGGCTAACGCTAGGCAAATTAAACGACGAATTGGCGCAGCTTCTAACATTTCCAAAATTACAAAAGCAATGGAAATGGTTGCAGCGAGCAAGATGAAGCGTGCTCAAGATCAGGCTATTTTAGCTCGTGATTATGCACTCGCCTTGCAAGATTCTTTACAAAAACTAGCTGGTCAAGCAGATTCATCCCTTCACCTTCTTCTTTCAAAGAATGACGAAGGAACAGACATCTTGTTGGTAATTGGTACTAATAAGGGTCTTTGTGGTAGCTTAAATACCCAGCTTTTTAAACAAATGGATACTTGGGTTAAGAAACATCCACAAGGTGAAATTATTGCGGTAGGAAAGAAAATTGTAAACTTTTGCCGTTTAGGTGGTTTTACTATTCATGCTCAGTTTACTGAGATCCCAGAGAATGTTGACTCATCAGAATTAGTTCCGATTAGTTCAATGATTATTGATAATTTTTTAAGTAAGAAATATAAGTCTGTAGGAATCGTTTTTATGGACTTTATTAATACTCTTTCACAAAAGCCAAAGATTACTGAATTATTGCCAATGTCTTCTGAGGATACCAAAGAAAATGGTGATGAAAAACAAGATGAAAATCAAGCTAAGGTCTATAAAGTAGACTATTTATTCGAACCAGATCCAGCTAAGATCTTATCTAACTTACTTCCCTTTTATATTGAAAACTCAATTTATCAAGCTTTCTTAGAGTCAAGAGCGAGTGAACACTCGGCTAGAATGGTTACCATGAAGAACGCTAGTGAGAATGCATATGAATTAGTTGATGAACTTAAACTTGTCTTTAATAAATCAAGACAGGCTTCAATTACAAATGAGCTACTTGAGATTACAACTGCAAGTTTATCTTTATAAAATAAGTAAAATAAAACATTTTAAATATAGGAAAAAATATTAAATCACTATGTCAGAAAAATCAAACAACATCGGGAAGACTTCAAGAATTATTGGTCCAGTTATTGACGTTATCTTTGATAATGACTTACCTGCTATTCATGAAGCGCTTCACATTGAAACAGATCATGGAAAACTTACTTTAGAAGTCGCTCAACAACTTAGTGAGACTGAAGTTAGAACTATTGCCCTCGGAGCAACAGAAGGTCTTTCTCGAGGAATGGAAGTTGTTGCCACAGGTAATCCAATCATGGTTCCAGTTGGAGAAGAGACTTTAGGCAGAATCTTTAATGTTACTGGTGAAATCATTGATGAAGGTAAGCCAATTAAAGCAAAACAATTTGCTCCAATCCATAAACCTGCTCCTGATTTTGTTGATCTGGTTACCAAAGCTGAAGTACTTGAGACTGGTATCAAAGTCGTTGACTTAATTGCTCCTTTTATGAAAGGTGGTAAAGTCGGTGCTTTTGGTGGTGCTGGAGTCGGTAAGACTGTTATTATCCAAGAGCTTATTCGTAACATTGCTGAAGAACACCAAGGACACTCTGTCTTTGCTGGTGTTGGAGAAAGGACTAGAGAAGGTAATGATCTTTACCATGAAATGAAGGATTCAGGAGTTATCTCTTCTACTGTGATGTGTTTTGGACAAATGAATGAACCTCCAGGCTCACGTCTACGTGTAGCTCTAACTGCTTTAACAATGGCTGAATACTTTAGAGATGATAAGGGTGAAGATGTGCTTCTCTTTATCGATAATATCTTTAGATTCTCCCAAGCTGGTTCAGAGGTGTCTGCCCTATTAGGTAGAATTCCTTCTGCTGTTGGGTACCAACCTAACCTAGCTTCAGAAATGGCTACTTTACAAGAAAGAATTACTTCAACCAAGAAAGGGTCAATTACTTCTATCCAAGCTGTTTATGTGCCTGCTGATGACTACACAGACCCTGCTCCCGCGACAACCTTTGCTCACTTAGACTCTACCTTATCACTAGACAGAAAGTTAGCTGAGATGGCTATCTACCCTGCGGTTGATCCATTGGTATCTGCTTCAAAGATTCTTCAACCTGACGTAGTCGGTGAAGAACATTACAATGTTGCTAGAGGTGTTCAAGAACAGTTACAAAGATATAAAGAATTACAAGATATTATTGCTATTCTTGGTATTGATGAGCTTAGTGATGAAGATAAGCAAGTGGTGGCTAGAGCCAGAAGAATTCAAAAATTCCTCTCTCAACCATTCTTTGTCGGAGAACAGTTTACTGGTATTCCCGGTGTTTATGTCCCAATTAGTGAGACAATCAGAGGCTTTAAAGAAATTCTAGAAGGAAAGCATGATGGTTTACCAGAACAAGCTTTCTACATGGTGGGTACTATTGATGAGGCAGTAGAAAAAGCAGCTAAGTTATAAAAATAATTATTTATAAATGTCAGAGGAAAAGAAACAACTAACCCTACGAGTTATCTCACAAGAGAGAAAACTACTTGAAGAAGTGGTAGATAGAGTTAGTATGCCTAGTACTCAAGGTGAGATCACTATTTTGCCTAAGCACGCTGCTCTACTCTCTGAAGTAGAGACGGGCCATTTGAGATTTACTAAAGATAATAATGAGCAAAGTGTGGTGATTTCTAAAGGTTTTGTTGATGTTAGCCCTACGGGGATGGTTACAGTCTTAGTAGATAGTGCAACTCATGCTAGAGATATCTCTGTTGAGAAGGTCCAGGCAGCTATTAAAGCAGCCCAAGAAACTATGACACACTCAGAGGATAGAAGAGAGTTATTAATGGCTGAAGCTTCACTTAAGAGAGCGATGTTAGAGATGAAGATTGCCCAGAAGACTAAGAAGAGTGGGATTTAATTAAATTTTAAATTTTAAATTTAACCACCTACCACTTCGGTTAGGTGGTTTTTTGAAAAAAATATGTCATTTGAAAAATTAAAGTCAGAGCGTCAGAATATTAGAACTGGAGAAAATAGAAATATTGTCCCAGCAAAAGGAAGCCCTGAGTTTGATTTAAGGAAAAAGCATGAATATATTATATGTTTAACTAGAACTTTAGAATTAATTTCTTTATTAGAAGAATTATCCCAGATTGTTGATGTTACGGTAGGAGTTCGTTTATGTGGAATTATAAATGACTTAAAGAACCAAACACAACATAGCTTGACTCATTTTCGAGGAGGAAGTAATCTCAGGTTTAGAAGTTTTATGGGAGGTTTGGATAACCATAGAAATAAATATTCACATATTGATGAATTAAGATTATTGATTGATTTAATCAATGAAGATAAAAAAAGTTTAGATAAGTCTCTTCTGATGGAGAAGCCACGAGTTAACTTTCGTCAAGAATATGGAAGAACGTATGAGGTATTACTTAGTTCAATATTATTTCTTATTTCCACAGAGATGAGATCATCTGGAGAGAGTGATGAAAAAAAGCAAGCTTATGGTTTAGGAGTTAGTGTTAAACCAGATGCAATATTAATAAACGGTGAGAAGGTTGGAGATACGACTACACTCCCTCATATAATAGAAGAAAAAATATTAGGTAATGAGGTGATTCAAATTGCTCAAGCTATTAATTTACATGGACATAAATAGTCTATGTTATTATCTTTTGATAGATAATCCATAATTAAGGTTTTATTTAGGTTGTTTTTTTTAAAATCTTAATACGTATTAACTATTGCTACATATTTTAATTTTGATATTCTTTGATATGTCTATTGTCAGAATTTATTTTGATTAATAGTTGTAAAGTAGTCATTAAAATTTATGTTATAAGATTTTTTACTCAAGTAAACAAGCCCTATACATAATGTTTAAGAGCCATTAAACTATGAACACTCTAATTTAGACAATAAAGCTCCCGGCTCAATACGCTGGGACGATTATTAGAAAGGCAATAATGCCACCAAAACAATACAAAAAAACGGTTCAATTAACTCAATCAGGTTATGATGAACTAGTTCAAGAACTAGAACAACTAAAAAAAGTAAAACTACCCCAGATTATTAAACGTGTTGCTTCAGCACGTGCTCATGGCGATCTTAGTGAAAACGCGGAGTATTCCAATGCCAAAGAAGAACAAAATTTCATGGAATCTAGAATTAGTGAGGTTGAAGATGTAATTAATACTGCAATCATTGTTAAAGCAACTTCTAGCCATTCTAAAGTTGGCATGGGTTCTACTGTAGTTGTATATATGGAAAGCAAAAAAACCAAAAAATTCACTTACCACATTGTCGGTGAGTTTGAGGCTAATCCTTTAGAAGGAAAAATTTCTAGTGAATCTCCTCTTGGGAAAGCATTAACTGGTAAGAAGAAGGGTGATAAGGCCGAGGTAAAGGCACCTGCGGGGATTATTACTTATATAGTTGATGAAATAAAATAAACAACAATTGAAAGTAAATAAGCCCCGCTAGATGCGGGGCTTTTTAGTTGCCTAAAAATAATAATAACTAGAAAACCTTAGTTAAAAAGAACAGAGAATATAAAGTATTAATAAAAATTATTAATCCCTAACGGGAAAAGAAAGACAAAAATTATGTCAAATACACACACATGTCCAACCTGCGATGAAGAGATTACTCTTCCTGAAGGAACAGTTGTAGCAGAATTAATTACTTGTGATGAGTGCGAAACAATGCTGGAAGTAGTAGCAGGAACAGATGGGCTAACGTTAACAGAAGCCCCTGAAATTGAAGAAGACTGGGGAGAATAATCATGAGAATAGGTCTATTCCACTCCACTATCAGAGCAGAAGAAAAACTTTTAATTAAGTCAGCAAATGAACTTGGCGTTGAAGTGAAGCTATATGACATTAGAAAGCTGAATCTAGATCCTGAGAGTTTTAAGATTGATTTTGATGTGGCATTGGAAAGATCTGTTTCAACCACTAAAGGTAGGCATCTTGTTAGATTTTTAGAGAGGTTAAATGTTCCAGTTCTTAATTCTTCTGACGTAGCAAACATCTGTGAAGATAAATTTTTAACTGCGATGGTCCTTCACCAGGCTGGAGTTAGGCAGCCTAGGTTTGCTATGGTTTTTGAAGAACAGCAAGCTAAAGAAGTTATTAATAGCTGGGGTGGTTATCCCGTAGTGATGAAACCCACTATCGGTTCTTGGGGAAGATTAATCTCAAAAATAAATGATGAAGATGCACTAGAAGCTATCTTAGACCATAAACTGACATTAGGTTCACCAGAACAAAAAGCCTTTTTTATTCAAGAATTTATTGAAAAACCAGGCAGAGATATTAGAGCTTTTGTGATTGGTGGAAGAGTGATTGCTGCTATTTATCGTGATTCTTCTCATTGGATTACTAACACAGCTCGTGGAGGTCAAGCTAGTAATTGTCCTATTACAGATGAGTTGCAAGTGATTTGTCAGAGATCATCTCAAGCAGTCGGGGGTGGAATTCTAGCAATGGATTTATTTGAGTCAGCTCAGGGCTTAATGATTAATGAGATTAATCACACCATGGAATTTAGGAATAGTGAGCAACCAACTGGAGTCTCTATCTCTAGTGAAATTATTAACTATTGTATCGAAAGTCAAAATGTCAAAAATTAGTACAGTTAGCATCGTTGGTGGTTCTGGTTATGCTGGAGGTGAGTTACTTAGAATCCTTCTTAATCATCCTCATGTTGAAATTAAACAAGTTACGAGTCAAAGCTTGGTTGGCCAACCATTATCTATTTCTCATCCAAATTTAAGGGGTCAAACAAAATTAAAATTTTCCAGTTTAGCAGATTTAGAAGAATGTGATGTCTTGTTTTTAGGTTTACCAAATGGAGTTTCAATGGATTATATTGAGAAATTTAGAAGACTTGCTACTCATATCATTGATTTGGGAGCAGATTTTAGGTTAGATTCAGTCGGTCAATGGAATGAATGGTATAAAAAAAATCATACTCAGAGTGAGTTAATGAGTCAGTTTGTTTATGGATTACCTGAGTTAAACAGACAGAAAATTGTTAATAGTAAATATGTCTCTGGTCCTGGCTGTGAAGCAGCTGTTTCAATTCTTTCTCTCTACCCACTGATTAAACATGGCGTTATTGATCCAACCAGTATCATTATTGATGCCAAAATGGGTAGCTCTCAAGCAGGAAATGGCTTTTCTAGTGCTAGTCATCATCCAGAAAGGGCTGGAGTTTTAAGGTCATATGCGCCAACTGGCCACCGTCATACTGCAGAGATTGAGCAAGAGCTTGGTGAGTATGTGCCAGAAATAAAAGTCAACATCTCTGCTACCGCAGTTAACATCGTCAGAGGAATTCTAGTAACCATCCATACAAATTTAAATAAAGATAACTTAAATCTGACTGATAAAGATATTAGAAAAATATATCTACAAGAGTATAAAAATGAACCATTTGTCAGAGTGGTTAAACAATCTCGAGGTTTATTCAGATATCCAGAACCAAAGATTCTCCAAGGAACTAATTTTTGTGAGATTGGCTTTGAGACAGATCAAAGAAGTAATCGGCTCGTGGTACTGGGGGCAATAGATAATTTAGTAAAAGGGACAGCTGGTAATGGAGTGCAATGTATGAATTTAATGCTCGGTCTTGAAGAGAGATCTGGTCTGGGATTTATGGGTCTTCACCCTATTTAGTTAAGTTTTGACAAGGATATATATGCAAAGTAAAGAAATAAGTGCAAATTTTAAAGGAGTGATAGATTCTACTCTTCGTGAAGGATTACAGTTTAGAGAGACAAATTTTAGTCTAGCTGATCAAATTCAAGTTCTTCACTATCTTAATGATTTAGGAGTAAAAAGAGCTGAAGTTGGAAACCCTATTGCAAATGGTCAGGCTGAAATTATTACAGAATTAGTTGCATTAGATGAAAGGCCAATCTTAATTTCTCATATCAGAAATAGATTGGCTGATCTAGAGGCAGCAATATTAACTGGAGTAGATGGAGTTAACATTCTTTGTACAGTTGATCCTGAAAGATTAGCAGGGATGAATAAAACTATTGAGGATAATATTCGAATATTAGAAGAAGTAATCACGATGGCTAAAGCTAACGGTTTAGAAGTCAAAGTTGGCATTGAAGATTTTTTTGGTCAGGATCAAGAGACGGCTTTAGAAGTCTTACAGTTAGCCGATCAGTTAGGCGTAGATAGAGTTAGTATTGCGGATACACTAGGCATTGCATTTCCTTGGCAGGTTCAGCAACAAGTGTCATGGCTAAGAGAAAGGATCCAAGCAGATATCTTAGTTCACCTGCATAACGATTTAGGGATGGCCCAAAGTAATGCTTTGATTGCGTTGCTCAGTGGGGCAAATTATGTTGATACAACTATTCTGGGGATTGGAGAAAGAACGGGGATTAATTCTTTGTCAGTTCTTCTTACAAGTCTCTATGTTCTAGATAATGACAGATTTATTGATGATTATTTCTTACCGATTTTAACAGTAATGGATAATTGGTTAGCCCGTACCTTAAATATACCTGTCCCCTTCTCTATGGTAACAAATCAAGAGACTGCTTTTAGCCATAAGGCAGGGATCCATCTTGATGCAATTAAAAAACATGGTCCTAATAAATATGAGCCATTTTCCCCGGGTGTGATCGGTAATCAAAGAAATATTATTATTGGTACTCAAGTGTCAGGAGGAACAACTGCAAGCGAGGTACAGCAGTTTTATCAATTAAATGGAAGGTCTTAATTATGTTACTTATTAAAATTGGCGGGGGTCTTGATACTAATTATCAAACAATTAGTGAAGACATTGCTAAAATTTCTCAAAATTCTGATCAAAAAATTATTTTTGTGCATGGTGCAAATGCAACTCGAGACCAACTTGCCATTGATTTAAATTATCCAACTAAAAGAATCATTTCACCATCAGGAGTAACTAGTGTTCATACTGATGAAAAAGCAATTGAGATCTTAACTATGGCATATGCCGGATTGATAAATAAAAGGTGGGTTTCTCACTTTATCAAAAATAATGTTAATGCTGTTGGATTATCTGGTATTGATGGAAAATTATTAACTGGTCAGAGAAAAAAAGTTTTAATTAGTCAGGTCGGAGATACTCTTAGGGGCACAAGTAAAAAAATACTGATTAGAAATACTTACACAGGAAGAGTCAATCAGGTTAATACAGATTTATTAAATATTCTCTTAGGAAGTGGATATCTACCAGTTATCACTCAACCGGCAACAACAACAGATGGGGTAATGATTAACACTGATAATGATTTAAATTGTGCTTTGATCGCTGGTCAGATGAATGTTGAAAAAATGGTAATTCTTTTTGAAGCTCCAGGGATGATGAGAGATATTAATGATGATCATTCTCTGATTAAAAAAATTTCTAGAGCAGAATTGACAGAAATGATGCGGTATGCCCAAGGGACTATGAAAAAGAAGGTCTTGGGGGCAATAGAAGCTCTTGATCATGGAGTAAGAGAAATTTATTGGGGCGACTCCAGAATTAAAGACCCAATTAGTAGTGCCCTATCAGGCAATGGAACAGTCATATCATGAAAAATATAGCAAAAATTCATCAACACTTTTTACTTAATACATATCCATTTCGGGGAAAATCTTTTTCTCGGGGGGAGGGAAATTACTTAATTGACCATAATGATCAGAAATATCTTGATGTAATGATCAACTATGGAGTTAACATTTTTGGTTATTCTCATCCTCAGATAAGTAAAATCTTATCAAACCAAATTAATTCTCTGCTAAGTTTACATTGTAGTTTTGCAAACGATGTCAGAGCACAGGCTGCTCAGAGATTAATAAAAAGAGCCGGTGGTAAATTAAAAAAAGTATATTTTGCAAACTCCGGGGCTGAAGCGATTGAAGCAGCAATTAAATTTGCCCTTCTCTACTCTGATAGAAAAGGCATCATTTCAATGGAAGGTGGCTTCCATGGTAAAACTCTAGCTGCGTTAAGTGTTACTAATAATAATAAATATCGCGCCGGCTTGAGTTCAAGTTTAATGGATATCTCTTTTGCAAAGTTTAATAATATTGAATCACTTAAAGGTCTGATTACTAGTGAAACTGCAGCGGTCATACTTGAACCTATTCAAGGAGAATCAGGGATTATTGTTCCTGATGAAGGTTATTTAAGTCAGGTTTATGAGCTCTGCCAAGAAATAGGGGCATTATTGATTGTAGATGAGATTCAAGCTGGGTCCGGTCGGACTGGTACATTTTTAGCATATCAGGGCATGAACGACCCAAATTCATCTTCAACTATTCAGCCAGATCTTGTCTGCTTAGGTAAAGGTATTGCAGGTGGGATTCCTGCCGGAGTTGTTTTAATGAGTAAGTCAGTTGCAAGAAATGTGGCAAAAGCAATGCAGACTTCCACTTTTGGAGGGAATCCTCTTGCCTGTGCTGGAATTAATGTAGTCTTAGATTTATTAGATGAAAATCAGCTTTCACAAGTTAAAAAAATGGGTGAATATTTTATAAAAAAACTTAGAGAGATAGATTCTAATCTGATTGTTGAAGTCAGAGGAAAAGGTCTAATGATTGGAGTCGAGATAAATCATCATTTGGTAGATAGGGATATAATCCTGAAAGAATTACAAAATAAATTTTTTTTGGCTTCTCCTGCTGGTGAAAATGTTGTTAGGTTTTTACCTCCTTATACAATCACTAGAAAAGAGATAGATTCTGTAATAAATAATCTTGAAACAGTCTTGATTAATTTAGGAGGTCAAAATGTGTAGATTTTTAGTTATAAAAAATAATGACTCAAATTATTTACAGAAAGACTTAGAAGACTTTGTAGAAATGTGCCAGGATAGTAAAACTATCGAGGGTGATTGGCAAGGTGATGGTTGGGGTGTAGCTTGGAAAGATAGCAGAGATGATTGGCAGACTCATCATAGTTTAAATCCTATCTGGGAAGATGCTAGACAGCTACTTTCTCTTGCTGGGTACGCAAAAGATGTAGTAGTTCATGCTAGGAGTGCAAGTTTTGATGACTATAAAGACGATGTAACAGTTAATCAACCATATCTTTCACTAGATAAAAATAGAGTCTTTGCATTTAATGGGGTAATATATAAGGTGAAGTTGAAGCGTAGATTATCAGGAAAAATTGGGGCACAAAAAATATTTAATTTAGTTAATCAAGAAGCAAAAAGAAAAAATAATACTGAGAGAAAAATGAATCCCCTCTCTACTTCTTTTAACTTAATTAAAGAAAATTGTGAAAAAATTAAAGGTTTTAATTGTGTACTTTTACATAACAATAAATTATCGGTGGTGTCAGATTATTCTGCAGAAGGTGAATACTTCAAATTGTATTCAAGCCAAATTAATGGAAAAACAGTTGTCTGTTCGCAACAAATAGGCAATTATCCTTGGCAATTGATCCCAAAAAGCCAGATTATTGATTTATAATAACCATTACGAATATATACAGAAAGTAAAAAAACTATGTCAAGATTAGACGATACAATTCAAGCAAAAAAAGATAAAAGAAAATCATTAGAAGATTTGGGAGTAACAATCCATCCATATTCATATGATAAAACACAATCAATCTCAGAATGTTTAGAGAGTGAAGGAAAAGAAGTAAAAACAGCCGGTAGGATTATGAGTTGGAGAACTCATGGGAATGTTATTTTTGCAGATCTTCAAGACAGTACTGGCAGAATACAGGTTTTATTACACAAAGATAGCCTAGGTAAAAGTTTTGCTGCTCTAGCTTTTGTCGATATGGGTGATTATCTTGGGGTTGAAGGAACAGTCGGTAAAACAAAAACAGGAGAAATTACTATCAAAGCTTCAGAATATGAGTTTCATGGTAAAGCTTTAAGACCACTTCCGACTGCTTGGAACGCTGCAGATAACAAAGAAGTCAGATTTAGAAAAAGATATATTGACCTATTAGTCAATCCAAACACTAAAAGAGTCCTTGATGCCCGTTGGACAATTTTAAGAGAGACAAGAAGGTTCCTTGAGGATGAATATAACTTCATTGAAGTTGAGACTCCAGTCTTACAGCCACTCTATGGTGGAACTAATGCTACCCCATTTATCACACACATGAATGCTCTAGATACTGATTTTTATCTTAGAGTTGCTCCAGAGCTATATCTTAAAAGATTAATCGTTGGTGGCTATGAGAGAATTTTTGAAATTGCCCGTAATTTTAGAAATGAAGGGATTGATCAAACTCATCAGCCAGAGTTCACCATGATTGAATGGTATCACGCCTATGCTGACTACAATGTAGTGATGGATGTTACTGAGGGATTAGTTAGACATTTGGTAACTAAACTAAATGGAAATACTAAATTACAAGTTTTCGAAGATGAAGTAGATGTCGGTGGTAAATGGGAAAGAATTACCATGCTTGATGCTCTGATGAAATATGAAAATATTGATTTTGAGAAAATGACAGATGAAGAAGCTAAAAAAATGATGAAAGATAATAATTTTGAGCTAATTGGTGAATATACTCGTGGGAAAGCAATGTTTAGTCTTTTTGATAATCTGGTTACTCCACATTTAATTGCTCCTACTTGGGTAATTGATTATCCTAGAGATGTCAGCCCATTATCTAAAAAACATCGTAAAAATGACAAGTTAGCTGAAAGATTTGAGTGTTACATTGGTGGGAAAGAGTTAGCAGATGGTTGGAGTGAGATTGTAGACCCGATTGATCAAAGAAGTATCTGGGAGAATGAACAAAAAAGAATGAGATCAGGAGACTCAGAAGCTCATCCTATGGATGAAGATTATCTAGAAGCTATGGATTATGGTATGCCTCCTCTTGGTGGGATTGGGATTGGGATTGATCGTTTAGTGATGTTCTTGACTAACACTTGGAGTATCAAAGAAGTAATTGCCTTCCCTACTCTCAGACCAATCAGAACTGTTGCCCAGGAGGCTTCTGTACAGGCAGATATTAAAAAAGGAAAAATGTCTGATACCGATGTGGCAAATGAACCTCAAGAAGAAGTTGTTGTTGAAACATCTGATACAGAATCAAAGGTAGAAGATAACGGAGCTGAATTACCACCAAGAGCAGAAGCTGAAGCATTGGTTAAAAAATATATTAAAAATGATAAATTAAGTCATCATTGTTATATGGTTGGTCAAGCAATGGAAGCCTATGCTAAAGAACTTGGTGAAGATTCAGAACTTTGGTATCAAACAGGTCTCCTTCATGATTTAGATTGGGAAATGTTCCCTGATGAGCATCCAAACAAAGCGATTACCGATATCATTAACCACTACCCTACTGTGATGCTTGAAGCTATCAAAGCTCATGCTCCAGGAAGAACTGGCAAACAACCAGATAGCTTAATCGAAAGATATCTCTTTGCTTGTGATGAGTTATCAGGTTTAATGCATGCAGCTTCATTAATGAGACCAGGTGGATTCTCTGATATGCAAGTAAAATCAGTTAAAAAGAAAATTAAAGATAAATCCTTTGCTGCTAATGTCTCTAGAGATGATATCAGACAAGGATTTGAATTAATTGGTAAAACTGCTGATGAGCATATTGGTTTCTTGATTGAAGTATTTAAAGAATAAGAGATTTTATAAAAATAGCTATGTATGTGAAAACAGCCTTTGATCTACTCAAAGGTTGTTTTTTTATAAGTTAATTTGAAGAAATTTTTAAGAATTAATAAAATCTAAAGATTCTTTATCAATCCCTAGTCTATTCTTTTCTTTCTTCCATCCACCCATGATATGGAGGTGGAGATGGTGAACAGCCTGGACTTGTTTACCACTGTTGGTAAATAGTTTGTAGTTTTCTTTTATGCCTACATTTTTAGCAATTTTGCGGGAAACTATTAATAGATCAGCGTGAAGATCGCGATCATTAATATCAATCGCCTCAAGCGACTCTAGATGTTTTTTAGGAACTAAAAGAATATGTTCTGGAGCAGTTTTATGACTATCATCAAATGCTAACCAATCTGAATCTTCATATCTGATAGTGGCAGGAATTTCTTTATTTATAATTTGGCAAAAAATACAGTCATTGCTAGGCATAAATATCTTTAATTATTGCTACTACTTCACTAAGTGGTAAAGGACTTGGAGTTTGACTACGGTGTTTGACAGAACCATTAATAAGCAATTTGCCACTGGCGTGATAAAACCAAGTCCCTTTTTTATCTATTTCTATAATTTTTTCATGCAATTGTTTAAGGTCAATATCAGCATCAGGTCTGACTTTAATTCTGATATTACCTAGTTTAGTATCTTTTCTTAAAACTAATGCATAACCCATCTTTTGGGCCATCTTTAGGGTATCATCATTACGAGTGTCTAGAGCAAGTGCTTTACCTGCTTTTATTTGAAACTCTTGACCTTTATTTTCAATGATTTTTTCTGCTTTTACTCTTTGAGTGAGGATTGCATAAGAACTATCCAGACAAGTCATCCCAAAATGAATTTGTGATTCATCATTATGTGGATCAAAATATTCTAGTCCTCTGATCAATTCATGGATCATAAAGTTGTATTTAATATCATTGGCTTCAGGCCAATAAATCTCCTTAAAATGGTCTACCTCAGTAACAAAATCAACTAACAATTGGAGAGCTTGATCATCTGCTAATTCAGGATGAATTTTAATACAATGTTTATGAACTAATGAGGTTGCACAGATTTGGTCTGAGGCATTTTCTGGCTGATGGTGATCAAACTCACCAAGCCCAGTATCTACGTGGGTAACTTCATGGAGTTGGTGGCCTAATTCTTCGGCTTCTTCAAGAGTTATTTTGCTGCCGGGGTTAACAAATGAAATTTGGGCATCTGAGTAGTGCTGAGAATCAAATCTTTTAAGTACCCAAACAGATGCAACTGCATCTAGATCAGGGGCATGATGGGTAACGAGAAGTTTTCTAGACATGGGGTTAGTATAGCACTTGAGGAGGGAAAAATAAGGTGTGCTAAAATGCTTTTTAAACAAAAAAATTACCCACCGCAATCAACTTAAAATTAGTTAATCGCAGTGGGCTCCTCACCGGGATATTTAATTAGTAATATACATTTTGATCCCTAAAATACCCAGAGCCAAAAAGGATTGAACAAGGGGGGTATAATATTTTTCCTAGGTGTACTAAAAATAACTATATGGGACTTACTTTTTAGAATTGCTCAAACTCTTGAGGAGCCAAGTGAGTATCTTGTATGTAATTTTGAATGGTAAAGTTATTAAAGTCCAGACCAGAGGCGCCTTATCGTCCTCTCCCCTCACCCACACAGAAATAATCAGCCATTTATTTTCTTTGTTTAAATAGTTAGCCACAACGTGAATTTTTCTACCTCGGACAGTTTTAATGAACTTAGTAGAGTTATTATCACTCTTATATTTTTTATCTGCATTATTAACTGCAAGATAAACTGCATCCTTGGTGATGACACGACCTTTAATACGATCAAAGGCGTGATTAGTGAAAACTAGATTCTTGTAATTCTTTTCCATGTCTTTAATTTATCATTATTTATCTTTTGATACCAACTGGCTCTTTGGTAATAAAGTAAGCCTATAACTTGACAGCACTACCCACTTCTGTTACTATTATTATAGGTCAAATAAATAGATCTAAATAAACACTCTGAATACAATAGATTGATAGTTAAGATTAATTAATAAGTTAAAAGAAAGGATTTTAAGATGAAAGAACAATCAAAATCAAAATCAAAATCAAAATCAAAATCAAAATTAAAGTTAATAGTTAGACAGAGTATTATCCCCCTTGGATTTAAGCTAGTCAGTTTAGAAATATTATTTTCAATATTAAATATGTTGTTAGTAAATACTTTCAATGGAAGTATATTGGGAACTGGTAGCTTTTCTATCTTTCAGCCAATATTAATTTCTACTGTTAGTATGGCAAAAATTATTTTAATGCTGATGGCAGTCTTTGAATGGGCTGGTAAGAAGTACATTATTAGGAATGACAATATCACTATTCAGGATGGAGTCCTTTCAAATAATAAAAAGGTAATTAAATCTACTCATATAGAAACCATTGAGTTAAAACAAAACTTAGTTGAGAGGATTCTTAATTATGGAACGATTAAAATTTATTCACCAATGTTGAATAAATTAGTTTTTCTAAGGAATATTACTAAACCAAAGAATGTAATTAGTAATATTAGAGAAGTTTTAAATAGTTCTAAAGATAAGAAAATATTGATGAGAGCTTAAATAAAAAACTGAGTGGTGCAAATTATGCATCACTCAGTTTTTAATAACCTTTTAATGTTATATAGATAAGGCCAATGGTCTTATTTTTTTTATTAATATGCCTGAGCAAATAACCAACGGTGTGTTGCATGATTATCACACTTTATACATTTCCCAGATTCTTCTTTTACAGACCCCTTTTTGTCTGTAAATGGTAAACATCTAGTCGTTGCCTTAGTTTCTTCTTTAATAGCTTTTTCACATGCTTCCGATTCACACCAGAACGCTTTTATATAACCTCGATCACCACTCATAGTACTGATTAAATCTTCGTAAGTATTTGCTTCAGTTGTTAGGTTTTCGACATTTTGCTGAGCTTTATCAAACATAGAAGTCTGAATTTCATCTAGAGTTTTTTTGAGATATTCAGCTAAACCTTCCTCTTTTACACTATTCTTCTCACCGTTATATCTAAGTTTCATAGTTACTTCTTCGTTTTCCATTTCTCTTTGGCCAACGATTAAACAAATTGGGATACCTTCAATCTCACAGTCATTCATTTTCCAACCCATAGATGTAGTAGTCTCAACTCGCTTGCTTGTTCTAATGCCTGCTTTTTTAAGCTGTTTGGTAAGTTCTACTGCATGCTTAATTACTTCCTCATCCTTATTTGCTGCTATCACCATTACTTGAGTAGGAGCAATTTTGGGAGGCATGACTAATCCTTCGTCATCACCATGGGTCATGATGATAGCCCCAATGATACGAGTCGAAAGTCCAAAGCTATTCTGCCATGCATATTGTGTTTTATTTTCTCCATCTTGGAAAGAAATATTAAAAGCATTTTCTTTGGAAAAGTTTTGGCCTAAGTGATGACTGGTCCCAGATTGTAAAGCTTTGCCATCAGGCATCATTGCTTCAATAGTGGTAGTTATATCTGCTCCAGCAAACTTCTCTGAATCACTTTTTCTTCCGGTTACGACAGGAACAGCCATGTAGTCTTCTACGACACTACGATATGATTCTAGTGCTTGATACATTAAATCAATAGCTTCATCTTGGGTAGCGTGAGCAGTATGGGCTTCTTGCCATAAGAATTCAGTCGTTCTTAAAAAGAAGTTAGTTCTCTTCTCCCATCTGACAACGTTATTCCATTGGTTAAGTAAAATAGGTAGGTCTCGGTGAGATTGGACCCATTTACCATACATGTCATACATGATAGTTTCTGAGGTAGGTCTAACGACTAACTCTTCTGTAAGTTTTTCTCCACCAGCGTGAGTTACGACTGCCAGCTCAGGAGCAAAGCCTTCAACGTGATCCGCTTCTCTTCTCAGGAAGGACATAGGGATGAAAATTGGGAAATAACAGTTCTTGATTTCCATTTCATCTAGATACGTTTGATAACTTTTTTGGATATTCTCCCAGAGACCATAGCCATTGGGACGAAAGACCATACAACCTTTGACCGGTGAATAGTCAGCCAGTTTAGCTTGCTGAATAACCTGGGTATACCATTTACTCATGTCCTCAGACTTGGCAGTTAATTGTCTTTTTGCCATAGATCTCCTTTGTAATTACTAATATTTATTTGTAGTAATTGATTATCTTTTATTAAATTAATATTATTTAGCTTAATGAAGAGATGATTTTTTATGTTTTAAAACCATAAAAAAAACTCGCCTTCATACACTAAGCTTAGTGTACAAGGGCGAGTTTTCACACGCGGTACCACCTTGTTTCTCTGCAAAAGCAGACTTCATTGATGTCTTTATGACATAGATATTTACGATATTAGCGAGGAAGTTAGTACTAAGATTTCCTTCCCTACTCTCTAGTGAGCTATTAGTTAGGAGCTAATAGTTTCCGGTTAAAGAAAAGTATTTGTGTATGGCTATTATACACAGAAAAAAAGAAAACTATAAATGAAAAAATTCTTACAGTTGAAAAGTAAATTAGATCCAAGCCCTAATTGATTCCCCTAAGACAGGTGCAACATCAACTATTTTAATTTTTTCAGGTAGGTTATCATGATGGACAGAGTTTGTAATAACAATAGAGTTAATACTGTCATCATTCATCTTTTCTAAACCTTCTCCAGCAAATAGCCCATGAGTAACGAGGAAATGTACTTCTTTAGCACCTTTTTCTTTGAGGAATCTGGCTGTTTCTACAACAGTTCCCCCGGTGTTAATGACATCATCATAGATAAGACAAACTTTTCCTTCGACCTCACCAGATAGTCCTTTTGGGGTAACTTTACCAGTGTGAAGATCACGATGTTTATCTATGTTTTCTAGTTCTAAAGATAGTGTTTCAGCAAAGGTTCTGGCTCTTTTAAGACCACCAAAGTCTGGACTTACAATAACTGCTTGTGACAAATCGAAATTATTTTCAACATATTTTGCAAAGGGTTTTAGAGCAAGAATATGATGAGTTGGGATTGAGAAGAAACCAGGAATACTAGAGTTATGGAGATCTAAAAGTGAAACTCTTTTGACATATGAGTTTGAGATAACATTAGCAATTACACGGGCAGCGATGGGTTCTCCATCTCTAAAGACTTTATCTTGTAGAGAGTATCCCATCCAAGGGATGATAAAGTTAACATGACGAGCTCCAGATCTTTCAAGCGCATCAGTGATGAGTAATGTCTCAATAATATTCTCATCTACTGGTCTATCAAATGATTGGATAAAACAGATATTTTCTCCAGCAATATGATCTTTAATCCAAACTCTCTTTTCTCCATTAGAAAATTTTGTAATTTCTAGATCAACCATATCAATATCAAGGTATTGGGCAATTTTTGTTGCTAAAGGGAGGTTGGATGAGCCTGAGATGAGTTTCATATGTGGTTATTATAGTACATCATTATTTTTTAGGTAAAATACAGTATTTGAATTCACCAGGTTGAGCATCTTTACATCCAAGTGGTTTAGTCTCTTCTATAATGCATAGACCTTCAGATGATAAGTGTGGGCATGCCCCAATCAGATAAATATAAAAATACATTTCACCATCAATGAGACGTTCTTCTACTTCAATGAATTGCGCAAGGTATGAATATAAAAATAATCTAAGATATTCTTCGCTGTTTACAAGAATGATAGAGTCATTACAACAAGGTGCTTTAATTTCTTGTCTATTCTTATGAACATGGCATCCAAAACAGGGATTTTCTGGTTTGATCATAAATTATGGTTAATTAGATCACGAGTTTCTCTTGCAGCTTGTCTAATATTGTTTAGATAATTTTTATCATCTGGTTGGAAACAAAAAGTAATTCCTCTTGATGAATTAACAATTGCTCCGAGATGATATTTGTTGAAGAAATGTTTAAGTAGTGTTGGGTCGCCCCCTTGTGCACCAATCCCTGGGACGAGAAAGATACTTTGAGGGAGAAGCTTTCTAAATTTTTTTGCCATGTCTGGATAGGTAGCACCAATGACAGCTCCAAGACTATGATAACCATATTCATCTATGGTTGAATTTTTTGCTTGGTTAAGAATCATTTCCACTACCTTTTCTGAAATTGATTTATTTTTTATTTTTAAATCCTGAATGTCACCACTGCCAGAGTTTGAAGTTTTGACTAAGACAAAGAGGCCTTTGTTTTGTTTATTAGCGACTGAGACAAATGGCTCTAGAGTATCTTCACCTAAAAAAGGGTTAATGGTTATAGCATCAATATCTGTTTGTTTTTTTTGAGAAAAAGACTGATTGCCTCCAAAATATGCATTAGCATATGCACTTGCAGTAGAACCAATGTCTCCTCTTTTAACATCAGCAATGATAATCAGATCAAGTGATTTTGCATAATCAACTGTATCCCAAAAGGCCTTAATTCCTTCAAACCCGTATTGTTCATAGAAGGCAATTTGTGGTTTTACACAACAAGTTAAATCAGCAATTTCATCGAGGACTTGTTTATTGAATTCAAGGATTGCCCTGGCAGCAGCTTGGTTGGATTCCCCATATTTTTTAACTGCCGTTTTTACAATATCTTGGGGTAATAGTTCTAGCCTTGGGTCAAGACCTACACAAAGTCTAGAGTTTTTTTCTAATGTAGCTTTATTTATTTTTTGACTGAACATATTTTTTCCCATGACCCATCTGAGTGTTAACTGGCACATTATTTTTGCATAATTGACAATCTTTTTCTTCCCAGGCCTTTGCTTGAAGGATGTCCCCGACGATTAATGGAGCGTTGAACATTTTACTAGTGACTGTTTGTGGACTTCGATTGACCATAATACAAACTCCAGTAACATTACCTCCGTATTCTCTGACTGTATCAACAACCTTTTTAACAGATCCGCCAGTATTAGTTAAATCTTCAACCACTAGGACATTCTTAGCTTTGACTAGCTTATCGTAACCACGAGTGATTACAAATGTTTTGATTGGATCTTTTTCTGCGTAGACAGCATAGATTTCTTTCTCTTTAATCTCACTTAAATGGTGTGACATCCATTGAGATAAAATAATCCCGCCAAGAGCGGGAGCAACAACTGTATCAATTTCTAAGTTGGCACACTTTTGGGCCAGAATTTTACACACCTGTGAAGTGATTTTTGTATGGGGATAGAGAGAATCTTTGTTAATATATACTTCCCCGTGTTTACCTGATGTGTAAACAAAATGATCATCAGTATAAATTGCATTTACTGATTGAAGTAAGTTAAGAATTTTAGACATTAAAAAGTATTTTAACATCAATTAAAAAATAATTGGGTAAAAATATCTAAGGGTACTAGTTTTCTTCAAATTCAATCACGATCTTATTTCTGATTTTTTTAGCAATACTAAGTGATTTCTCTGGGGCTGTAATATAAAAACTACCTAGTGGCTTATTCCCTACAGGTGGAGCTTCATAGTAGTCTCCGGGCTTGAAGTTTATCTTAGAGTAAGTAATGTGTTTACTTTTTGGAATTTTTAGTTCTTTAATTGTTCCTGATTCTGGTTCCCAGATTTCACAAGCAGTAGCACTACTAATACTATTAAATTGGTCATCAACTTCTTGTCTAAGCGCTAGCTGAGTAATCATTTTTTCAAGGTTTATATCAAAGGCTGGTAGAGCTAATTCTTGTCTGAAACCACCCATTCTGACATTAATTTCAATTAAGTAGACATGACCTTTATGGACAAAGAATTCTGGATCTAAAAAGGTTTCTTTTAGTCTAGTTGCTCGGGCAACCTTTTGTAGAATAAATTTCATTTTTTGTTGAACGGGCTCTGGGGCATTTGAAGGGGTTGTTCTGAAGATGATTTGGTAGTGATTCTGACCAATATCACGAGCAATTACTAGCTTAACTAATGAGATAAAGTGTACTTTATATTTATGGTCAATATAGCAAATTGGTGTGGTCATTTTCCCAGGTAAGTATTCTTCAATCAAAACAGTTTTATCATTTTCATCTAGCTGATCGACAGCCATCTCATTTTTGAAGTGATCGTAAAGGTATGGATAAACTTCATCAAAATCAGCAGCACAAGTTAATTTATGTACTCCTCTGCTATGTGCCCCCGCAAATGGTTTAATAATGACGGGAAACTGGATGCTTTTAAGTAATTGTTGTACTTCAGCGAGTTGGCAAGTAATCGTTCTTGCTCTAAACATTTGTAAATTTAATTCTTCCATCAAAGAATGGAGGTTAGCTTTGTTACTGACCTGATCAATAGCATGAAAAGATGGCCCTGGAACATCAAAGTGATCGACTAATTGGCCATGAAGACTTTCGTAGTAGTCTTTGCGATTAATTACTCCGACAACTTCCTTATCTTTTGCAAACTCTGTAATAGTTTCAAATTCTTTACCTTTTGGGATAATTAAATAATTATCTGGATAATTTTCTGGGTTTCGTTCATCAAAACTACACTCGATTGCAGTTAGTGCAGGATTAATCTTTAAGATGTGTTTTTCAAACTTTGGTAAGAGGCCCTTACCAAGTAACAGAACTATTTTTTGCATTGGAGTATTTAATCATTATTTCTCAATTTGTCATTAGGCAAAATTAAGACGATGAAGCACTTTAAATAAGGTTTATATTATGACCATTTTATATCTAAATAGAGATTAATTTAAAGCTACCATTTTCAGATAAGATATATTGATTATCTGCTAGAACAAATCCTTGGATTGAGTTCTGGTAGGCATAATCAAGTGCTTTTAAATGTTTTTCTCTAAAGTTCTCACTGCCCCAGTGAGGGAAGATGGTGAAGTTAAAAATACCTACCCCATCATAACTATCTAAATTTGCTTTTTTGGGATCATCTAAAAATTTAATGGCTTTAATGCTATTACTTAATAATACTGAGCCAGCACTTGAACCAACATAAATCTTATATTTGAAATAATTTTCTTTAATTAAGTCAGAAAATCCAGATTTGTTGGCTTTTTCTAAGAGATAAAAAGTATTGCCACCAGAGACAAAGAACACATCAAAAATGGATAGATCTTTAATTAATTGATCTCTTGTTTTATCTACTAAAGAGTAATCACTTACGGTAAAACCAACATCAGTTAAGTTATCGCGATCTGCTTTAAGCCAATCAGCTTCAGCCTTGTTATAAACATCTGCCGCAGTATCAATAAAGGCAACTTTTAACTTACTTGGATTCATTCCAAACTCTTTTGACCATTCTTTGGTGATTTGGTATGAGTTTGAGGTGAGAATAAATTTCATTAATTAAGCATTATCAATTAACATATGGCATTTCTTGTACTTCTTCCCAGAACCACAGTAACAAGGGTCATTACGTTTGATCTTAACCTTCTTTTGTCCCGGGGTAGCTTTCTTTGTTGCCTTAGCTCCTTTGAGAGCAGCAGCTAGATCAGACATAGATCCTTGGGTAGAAGTAGGTGCTTTTGTTGTTACAGTGGCATCTTTAACTTCCTTCTCTAAGCTTTCATGAATATTTTCTTTCTTAGTAACAATATTCTTTGGCATGACTCTAACTGGTCTTTGAGTTGATGGTTGGACTCTAAAGATTCTATTAGCAATTGTCGATTCAATAGTATCGATTAGTCCTTCAAACATATTGAAAGATTCTTTTTTGTATTCACTTAGGACAGTATTCTTATCCCCTCTTAACCAGATACCTTCTTTGAGTGAATCCATGTTTTCTAGATGTTCCATCCATTTTTCATCAACTGTTGAGAGAACTACATAGTTCTCTATCTGTTTGACAGTTTCTTCACCCATGGTTTTTTCTCTGGCAGCATAGGTTTGATCAACAATATCAGTCAGGTCAGAGATTATTTCTTTTGCATCAGTGTGTTTACTGATGTTCTTTAATAATTCTCGTTGTGAAGCTTGGTCAAAAGGAATAATTTTTGTAAATTCTTTAATAATGGCTTCATATTCATCTTCTGTAAAGTTCTGAGGAGCTCTAACAGAGACCATTGTTTCGATTTCATTGTGGAGGTACCCAATGATTTCTTCTCTTAAGTTGTCGTCTTTGAATTCTTCATGGATAACTTGATCACTACCGAGTTCTAAAAGTCTTCTTCTTCGTTTGTAGATGATTTCACGATGTTTATTCATTACGTCATCAAAATCAACCAATCTCTTTCTTTGGTCAAAGAAGAATCCTTCGACTTTAACCTGAGCAGATTCAATTGCTTTACCAATCATGCCATGCTCAATAGGCTGGTCTTCTTCTATTTTAAGGAAATCCATTACTTTAGAAATCTGTTCTCCACCAAAGATTCTCATCATGTCATCTTCTAGTGAGAGGAAAAACTGTGAAGCCCCAGCATCACCTTGTCTTCCGGAACGACCACGGAGCTGATTATCAATACGTCTTGATTCATGTCTCTCAGTACCAATGATATGTAGTCCACCAAGTTTAATCACTTCATCATGAGCTATCTGCCACTCTTCAAGAGCTTTAGCATATTCTTTGAGTTTATATTTAGTTGGATCAATCGCAGGCGGTAATTTAAGTGACTTTACTAGATCGTTATTAACTTTCCCACCGGACTGTTTCTTTCTTTTAAAATCTTTAATTTCTGGTTTTGATCCACCTAGAACAATGTCGACTCCACGTCCAGCAATGTTAGTAGCAACAGTGATGGCACCTTTTTTACCCGCATCAGCAATGATGAACGCTTCCTTCTCATTGTTTTTAGCATTGAGGAGCTCATGGGTAATTTTCTTACGTTTGAGGAAGTTAGAAATGATCTGATTATGTTCAATTGATTTAGTACCGATT
>Ga0100403_1000731_pt1 | contig 32227 bp, 49 predicted proteins | sample CryGeymet201501t_FD_83663 | JGI IMG/M metagenome (GOLD analysis project Ga0100403, IMG submission 83663) | Groundwater microbial communities from Crystal Geyser aquifers in Utah, USA - Crystal Geyser metaG 2015-01t | ecosystem: Environmental > Aquatic > Deep subsurface > Groundwater | place... | reverse complement strand
TGCTTGGTGAATTTTTTCATCTTCTTGTTGAGAAAATACACGCCAGATTTTTTCCTGCAAGCTTCTGCAAGCGCCAGGTAGATATTGCTAAATTTAGCCTCTATCTCTTTTTTATTGTCTGGCGTAAGCGGCCCTCGCTTGATTTTAATCAACTTGGAGACCGCTTCAGCAAGGACGTAAGCACGAGCTATAACAAGCTCGTCGGCCCAGAGCCCGTTAGCGGCGACTTCTGGGAGAACCTTATCCATGGCGAGCGAAAGGATCGCTTCTGCCGTGCCCTTACCATCCTCGACAAGGCCCGTTTCAATATCCGTGAGAACTTCGGTAACCACTCGGTGAATATTCTCGTGCGCTTTAATTCTATGATTCCGCAGCTCATTGAATACGGCATGAATTCTATTGAACCGGTCTTTGAGGAGAAGTAGCAGGATGTTGATAATGACGCCGGTAAAGGTAATAACGGAAGATATAAGAGCTGCGCGGACATCACTTGACAAGCCGGAAAATATACCCATGAAAAAGACCTCCTTTGGTCCATCATACCATAGCTTCCCCGGCGAAGAGAGTGAGACATGATTAAACATTGGCTCACAGCTTCTGAAATTGCTGAGGCTCTCAATATAACAAGAAGAGCGGTAAACAAAAGAGCAAACAAAGAGAGTTGGCAGCGAAGAGCCTTTGAAGCCAATGGCGGCAAGCAATACCGCTACCGCCTGGCCGATCTGCCCGAGGATGTACAGCTGGCCTATGCGGTAAGCATGAAGACCTCCTTGGACGGGCTGCGGGCTCAGCTGGCTGTGCCGGAACGCCCGGATAAGAAAGTGTGTCTGCCCATGTATTCGGGGCGAGGCGCAAAAGTAAAAAAGCCCGCGCCGCTGGATCAGATACCCGAGCACAGACTGCATATAGCATCCCTTCGCCAACAGGTCATCATGGCCCGAGAACGTTCGGGGCTGTCTGTAGAGGATTTTATTAACGCCTATCAGGCGGGGGTGGCCGTGCCGGAGCTGAAAGAGAAACTGGGAGGATTCGGCAATGTAACCACATACCAGAGCTTTTACCGCTGGCTTGAAACCTATGAACAGCACGGCCTTGCCGGGCTGGCCCCCCAGTACCCGGTAAAACGGGGCGGAAACGGGGCATCCATGAGCGAAGAAGAGAAAGAACTTATCCGCGCTCTGTATCTGGACAAGAACAAGCCGAAGTGCAAAGCCGTCTGGCGGGACCTTCTTAACCTTATAGACAGGGAAATCAACTATCACATGGTGTACCGCTATGTTACCAACGAGATTCCCCGTCCGGTAAAAGTGTATTACCGTGAAGGTGAAAAAGCCTATCACGACAAGTTTGATCCCTATGTAAAAAGGGATTACAGCCTCTTTAATTCCATGGATTGGGGTAACGGCGACCATCACAATTTTGACTTTGTCATCAAGCACGATGGAAAAATCATGCGCCCTTGGGTCACCGCCTTTGCAGACCTGCGCTCCAGAACCGTAACTGGCTGGCATATCGATGTAATTCCATCAACCCTGACCATCCTCCGGGCATGGGATTCAACCCTTCGGGATTACGGCCCCTTCAAGAACCTGATTCTTGATAACGGAAAAGACTTCAAAGCTTACTGGTTTGCCGGAGACACGTGGAAAAGCCGGAAGATAAAAGACGACAGCGCCTTCTGGGATCTTGCGGCAGGCGTTGCCTATGAAAGCGGTACGGCTATCCACTTTGCCGAGGCTTACAGAGGCCAGGCAAAACCTATAGAGCGATGGTTCGGCACTGTTATCGAACTATTCAGCAAACGGATGGAGACCTATGTAGGGTCAAACACCGCCGACCGGCCCGATGAGGTGAAACTTTACTGGGGAAACATCAACGGGCGCAACAAAAAAGAAGTAAAGCTGACACTGGAAGAGCTGCGGGAAGAGTTCGGTAAGTTCGTGAAGTGGTTCAACACCCAGTGGCAGCATTCCGGCGACGGCATGGACGGGAAAACCCCGCTCCAGGTCTTTGAAGAAAACCTCTTTGAGCGCCGGGTGATGAGCGAAACCTTCCGCTTGTACATCATGACCCGCCGGGAGCCCAGAACCGTTTCCCGTTCAGGCGTGGTGATAGACGGTATCGACTACTACACACAGGAAATGCTGGAACACATCGGGCAGGAGGTGGAAGTTCGCCGAAGCCTGGACGACGTGGGAACCGTCAGTATCTGGAAACTGCCCGAGCGCACCTTTCTGTACTACGCCCACAACAACGTACTTAAAGACACCGGCGTGGCGGAAGAGAATGTCAGAAAACGGCGGAAGATTGAAAAGGCTCACAGGGAGCGAATAAAGGAATACGGCAAAGCCAAGGAATCTCTTCTTAAGGGCAAGGTAAAGAGTCCGGCTCAGCTTCTGGCCGAGGAGTCCCAGGAGAACAGGTCTCCAGAGTATCCGGAAGAGCAAATCATCCAGGTGGTAAACGGCGGGCCGATTATGCCGGACGATAACGGCAAACCCCAGCGGGCAGGCCTCATTCTTGAACTGCCCAGGCAGAAACCCCATAAGCGCAAATTAAAGGGAATTTTCGATACTGATGATTAAGGTTTTTTTCCGCTCCGTTGGGGCGGATATGAATAGGCAAACATACAAGGAGCGAGTATGAGCAAAAAAGAGGATACCGGATACAACGAAGAGCTGTACACCCGGTTCTTTAAACTGGTCGGCACCCCCGATGAGGGGAAAAAGATCAGTCAGAGTAAGGCAGCCCAGGCCCTGGGATATTCCTCCGGAGTAATATCCGCCTACAAAAGCCGCAGTTACAACGGCAATGTGCGGACTCTGGAAGAGAAGATCGAGGCATGGCTTAAGCGGGAAGCCCGCAGGTTGGAAAAGGTGGAGATTCCCACCGCCGAAACAACCGTGCTGGATCAGGTCAGAAGGGCCGTATCCATTGCCCAGGACGATGCGGACATCGCCGTTATCGTGGGCGACGCGGGAACCGGCAAGACCACCGCCCTGCGCCGCTACGAGGTCGAAAGCCATAGCGCCTTTCTGGTGGAAGTTGACCCCAGCTTTACCAAGAATGTGCTGGTTGTCGAGATTGCCCGCGCCGTCGGTGTAGACCCTAAGGGCGGTATGACCGTGGTTATCGGCAGAATCATCGACACCCTGCGCGAGCGGGATGCGGTGCTGATAATCGACGAGGCCGACTACCTTTCCGATTCATCCCTGGAACTGGTGCGCCGGATCATCAACGACAAAGCCAAGACCGGCGTGGTGCTGGCGGGGCTTCCCCGTTTGGAATACAAGCTGCGGAACCTGCGCAACGACCATGAACAGCTGGCCAGCCGGGTGGGCGTGCTTCTGAAAGTTGGCCGCATGAACAAGGCCGACGCGGTGAAGATCCTCTCCGGAGTCTGGAAGAACCTGGACAAGGAAGCGGTGAACGCCTTTACCGCCATGGCGGGAGGTTCGGTGCGCACACTGGTAAAACTTATGGGCCGGGTGCACCAGATCATGGGCATAAACCGGCTGGAAAACCCGGACGTGGATGTGGTATCTACCGCCGGTGAATTGTTGATGAGATAAGGAGGAGAATTATGGAAACTGCTTCCAGTAAGGAAATGGGGTTTCTCGATACCACTCAAATGGCCAGAGTTGAACGAAATACAAGTGTAGAAGATCTGCAACAACCTCCAGCACAGAAACAGCGATCCCGCGATGTGAGCGATCAACCTGAAAACGGATGGTGTCAGTGCGCTCCAGTACAGTGTTTGCAAGTTGTAAACCCAGGTACGCTTTATAGCGAAGAAGAACTTCGGCGCTACGTAAATCGGCATCGCGAGACCGCTTTGACGGCGTTGCTAAAAGGTACCGGTTTATACGTTCCAGGTCCGAGAGAAGGCTGGAAATCAGGGCTGGTGGGTTGGTGTTTGATAACTGTTCCCAAAGCTCTTGTATATCGCTTTGTGAAAATGATTGAACGATTTCTTCGGAAAGCCGCTGGAATCCCTTCAAATAACTTTCGAGTGTGCTCATACGAAGATTATCGGATGATGGCAAGAAAATGGAAGGAAAAAACATGACAGGATGGATGTACCGCAGGGCCATAGCCCTGAAAGACTTGGGAGAACGGACAGGGTCGCTGACCCTGATAAGGCTGGGGTTGTGGCTCAAAGGCCGCGCCCTGGCCCGCCGGGTAGAAATAAGCAAATCAAAAGCGCAAGGAGGATTGACATGGCGCGATTAAAACCAAAGGTAGCAAAGATCAACAATCTGGAGGACGCGAACCTGGTATTGAAGGAAATCGGACTTCTGGAGCGGGAAATCGAAGCTATCGACTCGGAGGCTCACAAGCTGATCAGCGAGATCAAGGGAGACGCGGCCAAGAAAGGCGAACCGATCCGCAAGCGGATTACCGATCTTTCGGCCCTGCTGGGAGCGTATGCCGAGTACAACCGTGAGGATCTTTTTAAGGACAAGAAGACCGTAGAACTTACCTTCGGCATCTTCGGCTACCGCAAGAGCACGTCCATCAGTGTACGAAAGACCACCCTGGAACTCTTGAAAAAGTTGAACATGGTCCAGTTTATCCGGATTAAGGAAGAGCCGGACAAAGAGGCTATGGCTACCCTGGACGATGAACAGCTTGCCCAGGTGGACGCTGTCCGAAAGGTCAAGGACGGCTTCTTCTGCGAGGCCAACCGGGAGGAGGTAAACAAGGAACTGCTCAAGGAGCAGATAGCCTGATTGTTTGCCGTGCAATGCGAAACGGCGGGCCGTGAAAGCGGCCGGTCGTCGCCCGGGCGGTGGCGCCCCGGGCCTGATGAGCAGCCAGTAATTAGAAGGAGGGTCGAAGTGAGTATTTTTGAATGTCTGGTAATGGGAATTGTGATGCTGTTTTTCTCGATCCTCGCCTTCGGACCTTATCTGCTTGGAATGATGGATCATGACGATCCGTACCAGAAGGAGCGCAGGCATGAAGATTGACGTAGTGCTCCGGGTGGAAATCCGGGACGAAGGCAGAGAGGCTGATCCCTTCGACCTCGCCGAAGAGGTGAAGATGGTGATCTACGATCTGCCGGAGGTCTACGACGTGACCCTGCTGGCCCTGCGGCCGGGGTTTGCCAAAAAACAGGAGCTTACCGGGTTCGGAAACGAAGCCGGGTAAGGCAAAACACAAAACGGGAGGGGAAAGGTGCCAAGGACACAACGTGCCATGATCACCAACAAGAAAAGCAAGATGGCCCTGATTCACGTTGCCAAGAACAAGACGGGCCTTAGCGACGAGAATTACCGCGCTCTTCTCTCTGGAGCGGCGGGCATCGACAGCGCCCGGGAGCTGGAATATGAAGACCAGTTCCGGGCCATTATGGAAAGCTTTGCAGGCTTAGGCTTTCAGAGCTGGAAGAAAGAAGGCAAGACCACCAGCCGCCCCCGGTGGAAAGAAGACTGGGGCTGTACCAAGGACCAGCGGGCAAAAATAGAGGTGATGTGGAAAACCTGCGCCCGCAACAAGGACGAAGCAGCCCTTAGGGCCTTCTTGCGCCGGATTACCCATGTGGATCATCCCCGATTTATGAATGCGGCCCTGGGGCGCAAGGTGATTCTTGCCCTGGAAAAAATGATGATTGCCGAAGGCTACGACCCGGCAACCGGCGGGAGGCTGAATCATGAAACGGCGCAAGGCTGACACCCCCCCCGCGGGCGGCGCAGATGAGTCTGTTTGAACCGGACCGGCTGGGTGAAGCAGCTGAATCCTGCGCGCTTATGCGCCGGGACACCGCCGATCTTCTCCTGCGGGTAAAGAGCCAGGGGAACCTGATCGGGAAGATTGAGGATGACTTGGCCGAAGCCCTGCACATCCTCCGTGAGGAGCGGCAACAATGGTTATTCAAGGATGTTTGATGGAGAGTAAAAACGATTCTTACGAGTTATTAAAAGAGCTTATCGGCGAAGATGCCGCCATGAAAGTGGCCGAGGTCTTTGCCGGATCGACTCTTTACATACCCAAGAGCGTGGTGACCGACGAGCGGCACCGGGCCATCCGGGCAGAGTACGAAAAAGGAGCCCGGTACCGGGATCTGTCGGTGAAGCACGGATACTCGATCAGCCATATCCGGTCGATTATCCATTACCAGGGAAACTCGTGAAGAAGGAAGAGTATTTCCGGCGCCTGCAGGCTCCCTTTGACTGGAACCTGGAAGCGGACGAGCAGGAAGTTGCGGTGCGTATGGCCAAGGAACACGGCGGCGAGCTTGTCTTAAAAGCCTGGCACGCCTTCCAGGCGCACAACCCCTGCTGCACCTTCGGCGAGTTTGAAGGCCGCTTTGAAGAATACAGGAATGCCGACGGCCCGGCCCAGCTGAGCCTTACGGCCATGTTTGAGGAACATTTGAAGAAAAGGAGCGAGTCGAAGTGAACGGCTTACTGGGTTTTTACAAGGAAACCTGCTCAGGTCTATGGGAGACCATCGACGAAGAGCGGGACATACAAGCTAAGTACAGGTTTGATATAAAAAGCAATACTCTCTACATCTTTTTCCAGGGCTCTGTTTCTGCAACAGACTGGAAAATAAACCTCGAATTCTTCCCGCCGTCCCCATCGTTCCGGATTGCCGGAAAGCGGATATGGGGTCACAGGGGATTTGTGCATTCCATGCGCCGGGTTTGGGGTTGGACTGCCGGGACGATAAAAAAACATTACCCCGCCCAGGTAGTATTCTCAGGATATTCCCAGGGGGCTGCTTATGCCGAAATTACCACGGTGATTTCCGCTTATAAGTATGGATCTTTGACTTTCAATGGCGGCCCGGCATGCTACGCCTTTGGCGGCCCGCCGGTGTGGTGGTTCAGAAAAAGAACGATGCGGGCCGCTGGGATTTGCTATAGAGACATCATCAGGGTAGAGCACAGGGGTGATCCAGTGGTATTGCTGCCGCATCTTGTGTTGATGCGAGCAATCGGCAAACAACTCAAGATTGGGAAGCTGCTTGACTACCTGCCAAGGTTCTGGGAAACGCATTTTCCGAGAACATATGAAAAAGCTTTGGAAGAACAGGAGATAAATCACATTAAGGAGAACTTAGGGTGATGCAAACCGGTGCAAAGTGATGCACCGAACGGGGCCGGATGGGTTCGACCGGAGCGAAATACCCTACAGGGGAACGCTTCGGGACAGGGGTTCAAATCCCCTCGGCTCCAATTTTAGCACCGGCGCAGTGCTACAGGCTGGCAAAGACCGGATAAACCAGCACGTCGGGGGGCGACGTAAAACGAGGCGTTGGGATAAACCGCCAATTCAAGCCCTTTAACTATTTCCCTACCGGGCCGCCGGGGAATCAGGCGGTAATATTTAGGAGGTATCGGATGAATGCCAGAATGAGCAAAGAAGACCCCCGGAAGTACCAGCCGGAAGAACGCATTACCGAAGGCGCAGACAGGGCGAATACTGCCCTGAAACTGATTCGGGATAGCGGCCTAAAGGCTTGGTATAGCGACCTGTCCATAGATACGGAAGGAACGGTCGTGTTTACCCTGCACATTCCGGGGGAAGCGATCAATCTCGCTTAATCGTAGTAGTCGGGATGTTCCTCGGCGTCCTTCTTTAGGGCGTCAAGGATATCCCGGCGCAGGTCGATGATGGTTGTTCCGGTGACAAAACCGTTTTTCAGGTTGACGTATTCCGGATTTACCGAAACTACCATCTTGGCGATTTCCATCGCCAGTTCTTTGAGAGACTGTTCCATAGCGCTTCGCTCCTTTCGGGCTGGTTGCCCGTGCTACCATTATCGGAAGGAGCGGAGGCTACCCTTACAAGGAGGCCCCCATGGGCGAAGACCTTATAACCAGAATCAAGATGTGGATATGCCGCCGCTTCGGGCACAAGCCCTGCTCTACCTGGGAGCACCTGGGCAAGACCCACCACGTATGCAGACGCTGCGGGGTGGTGTACACAGATCCCGCTTGACAAAAGCGCCCGCCGTGGTTTATGGTGTAGTTGACACAAAACTTACGCGGGCCGACCGCACCCGAAAGCACCAGCGGCATTTTTTATGCCCTAACGATGTAGCAGAAGCAAGATGGCGGTGTATCCGCCCCCCGAGTGTCGCGATACCGTGAGGTCGCGGCGGCCACGTAAGTGCCGTGTCAACGCTCGGGGTTTTTTATGCCCCGAAGACAAAAACTTACGGAGGTGTTCAATGAACACAACTGCACACGGCGTACCGGTAGCCGTAGAATACCGGAACGGAACCGAATGGGTGGACGGCCGCGGACTCCACGGCGCTCTGGAAGTCGGACGGGATTTCACTACCTGGCTGAAAAACCGCATTGACCAGTACGAGTTTACCGAGGGCGATGACTACGAGGTTTTCCCCAAATCGGGGGAAAACCCCTCCGGCGGCCGTCCGGCCACCGAGTATTCCCTCTCCCTGGACATGGCCAAAGAGCTGGCCATGCTGGAAAACAACGAGGCCGGGCGGCGCATCCGCCGCTACTTTATTGGCGTGGAGAAGAAGGCCCGGCAGCTGTACACCCGCATGCAGGAGCTGGGCATCGAGCAGGTGGAAGCCTGCGCGGTTATCGGGTACATCTACAACCGCTTTTCGGCAAGCCCCGAATGGCACCCGGCAAAAATCAACAAACTGTTCTATCTCCTTTCCGTTCAGCCTCCCCTGACCGCCCCGGACATCGGTAAGCTTTTGGATGTGAGCGACTCAAACGTCAAATACTGGGCAAAACAGTTTTCCCGGGAACTGTACGAACAGGCCGCCGGGTATCTGTCCCCGGTTGGTTTTAAGAAAACCATCCAGCTGGCCCTGCCCCTGGAAGCGGAGGCCTCCCATGCCTAACGCCCCCGAGCCGGTAGACAGCCTGTCTTCCAGCGTGTACAAGATAAAGGCGGTGGCCGACCTTCTGGGCGCTTCCGCCGATGAGCGAAAGCTTCAGGAGCTGACCCTGCCGTGGATAAGCGTACTTCTGGACGAAGAGCTCTCCCGCATGGAAGCCGCCCTGGAACACATAGACTCACCTAAAGCCTCCTGCCTGTAGGGAGCAATAGCGGACAATTTGTCCGCACCCTGTTTTACAAGCCCCTGTCGTAACCGGCGGGGGCTTTTCTTATTTACAATGCAATTTCCTGACTCAGGAATATTTCTCAAATATCTTCTTTGCTATTAAAGACTTACCTGCTTTATCTTCAAAGTACTCACAGGCCAGCGGCGGGTGCAAAGCCCGCAACTGTGTCACAACCCCTTGGCGGGGGGAGGCGTCTCACACGGGGGTGCGGGTTTCGGGTCGCTCCTTTACCGCGCCTTCGTGCTTCCCCCGCCTCTATTTTGATTTTTAAGGAGGTGCTTTATGCCCCATAAAACCTTGTGGATTCTGCTTATCTGGCTGGTATTTCTTGCCGCCGCCGTGGCCCTGCAGGCTGTTATAAGCCCGCAGCTCCCCCTGGCGGACATTGTAAACCTTACCGGCTACATCTCCCTGGCCTACGTTGGCATCAGCAAATCCTCCAACATCATAAAGGCCATCAAGGCCCCGTCGGGAGAGTTCGGCTTTCCCTATATACCTGCCATCCGTGACCGGATGCTCTGGATAACCATTGTCTGGCTCTTCTTTATCGCCGAGGTGCTCATTGTCCGGGCCATCGCCCCCGAGACCGCCGCCCTGCCGGTGGAAGAGGTGATTACCTTCTCCGGAGCCCTGTCCGCCGTCTATGTGGGTATGCACAAGGGCGAGAAGGCCGCCGCCGCCAGCGGCAAGGAAAAGCTTACGGAGGCCGGAGCATGACCACCGCCGTACTGATAATTATCGCCGTCCTGCTTGCCGCCTGCGCAGGTTTGGTTCTCATCCTGCGCAGACAATCCAGAAAGATCAAAGAGCAGTGGAACGAAAACCTGCGGCTCCACGAAGCCTTCTGGCAGGTGGAGAGAAAGGCAGAATACCTTCAGCGTGCTCTGGACGGCACCCTGGAAGCGGAAAAGGAGGCAGCAGATGAAAAACAGAACCTGGCATCTACCGATGATGCTGGTCTTGGCCGCCGGGCTAACGCTCTTTTCGGCGTGCCAGAGCGTAAAAAGCCCTCCTGAGGCAGACGTTCAGGCGGTGCTGGACAAGCTTGCACCGCCCCGGCCCCTGCCCCCGGTAGAAGAACCGGTGGTCTTTGAAGAGAAAGACGGCGGCTTGTGGCTATCTTACGAGAACTACCGCGCCCTGGAGCGCAACATTATAGAAATGCGCCGCTATATGGCTCAGGCAGAAGCGGTGCTGGATTTTTACGAGGAGAAGTAATTTGGCAGCCAGACGGACGGCACAGACCGGACAACCGAAAGAAACACCAATCAAGCGGGAGAGTGCCCCGTCGGTCTGCTCTTTTCACCATGAGCACACCGCCGAGTTCGCCGTAATTGCCAAACAGTACGAGTACCTGCGGGAGCGAATGGACGCATACGAAAAAAGTTTAACCGAAGGGCTTGCTTCCATCAGACAGTATCTGAAAGAAGACTACGCCCAGGCCATAGAAGGCAGAATCTCCATGCTCGCCATGCGCCTGGATGCCGCCGAGCGGCAGATTACCGAGATGCACAAGAGCATCGATGCCCTCTCCAAGAAGATCATATCGGCCATGGGCGGAATTGCCGTCCTGACCTTTTTAATGGGAATCGCCGCCACCCTGGTGGCCGGATTCCTGGGGGGTAAATAATGGCCCTGCCGGATAAACGGGACGAGGCTGAGAGGCTCTATGTGCGTTCTTCCATGACCTGCCCGGCAATCGCCGTCGAGCTTGGGGTGAACGAGGGCACCGTCTACCGCTGGAAGTCTGAGTCGGCCGAGCGGGGCGAGGCCCTGGACTGGGATGTGCAGCGGCGCATCTACAACATGAGCCCCCGGGAAATGGTGGGTATGTACGCCGAGAGCGTGAAAGCCTGGCTGGTGCAGATCAAGTCTAATCCGGAGCTGCTCTCCGACCCCAAGATTGCCGACGCCATTTCCAAGCATATCAGCGTCATGCAGAAGATCGATGTGCGCAGCCAGTATCTGGGGGTGGCCATCGACCTTATCAAGGTGGCCAACAGCTATTTGGCGGAGAACCAACCGGAACTGAAGGCCAAGATGGAACCCTATTGGGATGCGATTTACAACGAGCTTGTAAATTACTCCACCCGTAAAGGAATGTTTTAATGCGGGAAATAAAGACATTAAAGCAGCTTGAAACTGCCTGGAATGAGCTTAAGGAAGAAATCCTCTCCCGCCCCTCGTTTCTGGATAACTCGGCCAAAGCCAGGGAAGAGCGGAAAAAGAAGTGTAAAAACGACCTTCTGGAGTTTGCCCGCACCTATTTCCCCGCCTACGTGCCTCATGAGTTTTCCAAGTTTCACAAGGAATGGAACAAGATCCGCGAAACCGAAAACGAGCCGGTGCTTTTGCAGGCCTTCCGGGGTTCGGGAAAGAGTACCTTCTTTACCCTGCTGGATCCGGTGCATGCCATAGCCTACGGCACGAGAAGCTTTATGATCTTCTCCAGCTACAACGAAGAGAAATCCGCCGCCTTCACCGGCAGGCTTTTACTTGAACTGATGTACAACCCCCGGCTTATAAACGACTTCGGGGAGTTTATCCCCGGCGCCCAGAAACCCGCTCTTAACCGTTTTGTGGCCGAGGTTCCCGGCTCGGGAGGCAAAAGCGTCCTGGTGCGGGCTATCTCCATCGGGCAAGACCCCCGGGGGTTCGTTCACGGCCCGGCCCGCCCGGACTACGTGCGCCTGGATGATATCCAGAGCCGCCAGAGGGCCAAGAGCCGGAAGTTTGTCCGATCCACCGTGGAGTGGGTCATGCAGGACTTGATTCCCGCCCTGGCTTCCAGCTATTCGGCGGTAATCGTGGCCACCCCCTTAAACACCCAGTGTGTGGCAAGTACCCTGGAAAAGGGCTCGGACGATGTACAGCCGGTAAAGACCTACAAGTACCCGGCGGAAAAACGGGGCAGGCCTGCCTGGAAAGAGCAGTTCCCGCCCACCCGGCTTGCCCGGCTGAAACGAACCATAGGCACCACCGCCTACAACCAGGAGTACCTGCTGGTTCCTATGGCTCTGGATGAAAAGATATTCCGGGAAGACTCCATAAAGGGTTACCACCCCGAGGAGCTTATATCCTTGCGTTTTCCCTACGTGTTCAGCTGGACAGACCCCTCGGTCAAGCATGAGGAGAAGCATTGCTACAAGGCCACGGTCTGCGCCGGAATCACCGAGGAAGGGATTATCTATATCCTCAAGGCCCGCATCCGCAAGGAGTCGGTTTCCCGGATGGTAGACGGCATGTACCAGGTGTACACCAGCTGTAACCCCACCTGGATGTTTTACGAGGACAACGGCGGCCAGGCTCTTCTTGGTGAAGTACTTGACCGTAAGGCCGAGACCGAGGGGTACCACATTCCCTACCGGGCAGCCACCAACACCATACATAAAGACACCCGCATCGAGGGAACCCTGTCGGCTCCCATCGAAAACGGGGTAATCAGGTTTTACCGGGAAGACCCGGACCAGAAGGAGCTGATTGACCAGCTTCTCCAGTTTCCCGACGGGGAATACAAGGACGGCCCCGACGCCCTGGAAGGGGTGGTGCGCAAGCTGCTTGAGGCAGCCAGAAAGCGCCGGGCAGGAATGCCTACCACCGCAAGCCCCCGGCGGGCGGCGGCGGTACTGCGGGGGTATGAATAATGGCACGGAAGAATCGGAACTACAGCAACTGGGGCCCCACCGCCCCGGCTAAAGAAAAACAGGAAGGAAGCCTGGCCGACCGGCCGGAGGTTAACCTTGCCGCCGGTGACCATTTTGCCACCCGGGCCCGGGCCAACGAGTTTGTCCGCCTTATGCGGACGCTGCCCGATCCCGACCCGGTACTGCGAAAGATGGGCCGAGGCATCAGCGCCCTGCAGGAGCTTCTGACCGACAGCCATCTGGAAAGCGTGTGGAGCGTCCGCTGTGCCGCCGTCTCCGGAGCCGAGTGGTATATGGAAGCCGGGGCCGAAGGAACAAAGCAGCAGGAGGCGGCCGACGAGTTCGCCCGGCAGCTGGAAGCCCTGGACGTGCCCCGGATTATCGAAGAGATGATGGATGCCGTGGCTTACGGTTATTCGCCCCTGGAAGTGCTGTGGAGCCCTGACGGGGAGAAATGGGGAATCGGCAACATTGTGGGAAAGCCTCCCCAGTGGTTTGAGTTTGACCAGGACAACCGGCTGGTGTTCCGTACCGGCTTTACCGCCCCCGAAGAGGTTCCCGAGAACCGCTTTCTTCTGGTGCGTCACCGCCCCAGCTACGCCAACCCCTACGGGGACAAGGTGTTTTCCAAGTGCTTCTGGCCGGTGACCTTCAAGAAGAACGGCTTTCGCTGGTGGACCGTGTTTGTGGAAAAATACGGCGGGGCCTTCCTGTACGGGAAGTATCCCAACAACGCCGGTAACGAATACAAGGCGGAGCTGCTTCACGCCCTGGAATCCATGGTGGCCGACGCGGTGGCCATTGCCCCGGAAGGATCGGAGATTACCATCGAGGGGGCTGAAGGCAAAGCCGCCAGCTCTTCGGTGTACGCCGAGTACATCACCATGGCCAACTCCGAAATTTCCAAGGCCGTGTTGGGCCAGACCCTGACTACCGAGATAGGCAAAACCGGCAGCTATGCGGCCGCCCAGACCCACAACCAGGTGCGGGATGATCTGGCCGCCGCCGACCGGCGCCGGGTGGCTTCCGCCTTTAACCGCCTGGCGGCGGTGTTCACCCTCTACAACTACGGCCCCGGGGTAGAACCTCCGGCGTTCGTCTTTGCCGAGGATGAAGACCTGCAGGACGACCGGGCCGAGCGGGACACCAAGCTTTTTGCCCTGGGCTTCCGCCCCAAGAAAAGCTATATCGCCCGGGAATACGGAATCCCCGAGGATGATTTTGACCTGGTTAATCCGGGAGAGCCGCAGGCCGCCTTCAGCCGCGCCCCTTCGGCCCTTATCCCGGAATCCGAGCACCTGGAAGACTGCGGATGCGGATGCCAGGACGGCACCGCCCCACCGCTTCCGGTTGCCTCCGGCAGCCAGGAAAAGAAAAAGCCCGGCGGACTTTTCGGCCTTCTGCCCCGGCTGTTTGCGGACAAGGAAGACCGGGCCCGGGAGAAGGACGACCGGCTGACCGGAGATTTTGAAACCGCCCTTTTAAAAAAGGGGCAGGAGGAAACCGATGCGACCATTGACCGGCTCCTCGACGCTGCGGCTAAGGCTGCGACTTTTGAGGATGCGTTTGAGATACTTGCGTCTGCGTATAGCGGCCTTTCTGCTGCGGAACTTTCGCAGATTATTGACAACCTGCGCTACGCGGGAAGCCAGATAGGAGCTGCCCGTGGCTGACCGTATCCCCGATCCGGCAGAGGCCCGGCGCTATCTCTCGCGCAAGGCCGTGGTGGAAACCGAAGACTGGGACGACTTGAAGTGGGGCGAACACGCCCACGCTTTTACCGTCGCCCATTCCCGGGATGCCGCCGTGCTGGATGACATCTTCGGCCTTATGAACAAGGCCATGGACGGGGGCGAGAGCTACGAAACCTTCCAGAAGGGCCTTAGGGGCTTGATGGAAAAGAAGGGCTGGTACGGCAGGGCCGACAAGGGCCCGGATGATGAAGGGTACATCAACTGGAGAACGAAGCTGATCTACCACGTGAACATGCGCACCGCCTATGAGGCGGGCCGGTACCGTCAGCAACTTCGAGGCGCCGAGCTTCGGCCCATCTGGGTGTACAAGTCTAAGCTGGTGGGAAAGAACCGCAGACAGGATCATGTGGCCATGCACGACAAGGCTCTGCGCTACGACGACCCCTTCTGGAACACCCACCGCCCGCCCAACGGCTGGGGCTGTGAATGTTCGGTTGTTACCTTAAGCGAATCGGGGGCAGAACGGGAAGGCGTGGAAGTTGTCTCCTCCGGCCCCTCGGGCAACCCCCCGGCCATGATCGAGTCAAACGGCTCACCAGTGAACTGGGACAAGTTCACCCTCGAGGAATGGCGCTACAACCCGGGACGGGAAGCCCTGGCTCCGAACTTCAGCCGCTACACCAATCTGGCAAATGCCAGAATGAGCGACGGCAGAAGCGCCCTGCGGCATGTGGTAGACCGCTACCGCGCCGACATGGACAACACCCGGCTTACCCAGGGTGAGTTTGCCACCCTGCTGGACCGGATGAATGAAAAGGATTATGTGCCCCAGCAAATTAACTATCAAGTGGGGAACCTTGAGTCCGAGCGATACCAGGCCATGAGAAAGGCCGGGATTGAGGACTCGAAAATTATGGCTACCGATAGCGATTTATATCATGGGACGGCAGACAAGGAAGCCGCTCAGAAGATTTTGAAAGAGCAGTTTGAAGAGCTTTATCAGACCCTTCAAAGCCCTGAAAAAATCTATGAAAACAGCGAGCCCCACTATCCCCGGCTGGGGAGGGAGTTTCACTTTGTGAAAGACACTGGTGACGGCAAGGCCTTGACCGTGGTTCTCCGACAGAAGAATCAGAACACAGCCTTGCAGATACGAACGATGGGATGGATTGATAATCATCACGAAGGGTTGCCGTATGAAAAAGTATGGTAACCGCCCGGAGGGACTCAAACCCTCTGCATTCCAGACCGGATTGCTCCGGCAAGGCCCGGCTTCTATTAGGGTCCTTGGCGGTCACCACATAGGTAAATATACCCCTTCTTCGGAAGGAAATCAAGGAGGCCGGGAATGATCACTGGCGCAAAGTTCTGGAACGACCGTAACCGGTATTACGTCCAGCACAACAACCCAACCGAGGAAATCTTGCGCAAGCGCTCCGACGGAGGGTGGCTTGTTTCCTGCGGCCCCACCGCCGCCGTGGGCTGTATAGCCGCCATGGGTCACCAGGTGGATATCACCTGCCCCGGAGCCTACAGACCCCAGGCAGAAGAAGTGCTCATGGACTTTTTCAACGACCCCCGCAACTACGAGGAACTGGAGAAGGCCCGGCCCGAAACCCACCCGGCGGACTGGTACGGCAACGAGATTCCCCAGTTCTACCCCGTGGCGGTTTCGGCGGTCTTTGGTGTGGCGGCTACCTTTATCTGGGTAAGTGCCATGGACAAGGTCGCCCTGTTTCTGCGCCAGGGTAAGGCGGTGCAGCTCTGCCTGAAACAGCCAGGCCACTACATTGCCGCCATAGCGTGGGACGATGAGAAGCGGGAAATCATCTTCAACGATCCCTGGCCTGCCCGTTTTCCCGACGGCAACGGATTTAACCGCCGGATGGATGAAGCTGAGTACCGCCGGAACGTGAAACCCTTTGCGGTGGTGTATGGGGGTAATATATGAAAAACACTATACGCACGAGGAAGGCCGTAGAGGGGCGGGAAAGCGGGAAAAGGTGTCCAAGTACCACCTTGCCCCTATCAATCAAATTTAAACGGGAATTAAAGCAATTTAAAGGGTGTTTCCAAGGCCTTAAAGATAGCGTTTTCCCGTTGTCGGACAGAAAAGGAGTGGAATATGCCTGAAATCATGATTTTTAAGAGCGGCAAGTATCCCCAGGGCGATTGGCCCAAGGAGCGGGTACAGAAAATGGTGGACGCCTACGATCCCGAGCGGGGCATCGAGGCGGCGGTGGTCATCGGCCACCGGTTTTATTCCGATACCGACGAGAGCCAGTTTGCCCACGGCTGGGTAAAGGCCTTGCGGATGGATGGTGCGGGAAAGGTGTATGCCGACATCCCGGAGTTTTCCGCCGAGGCCAAGAAGGCCATGGCCGAGAACAAGCTGCGCTACGTCTCTTCGGAGATATTCGAGTTCGACAAGATCGACTTCGGCCAGCCTCCCTATTTACGGGCGGTTGCCCTTCTGGGGCGGGATACCCCGGCCATATCCACCACCAAGCTGCCGAGCCTTTTCGGGCTTCTGTCCGGAGGCACCATGAACACGGTGGACGAAAAAGAGCACATAGCCGCATTTACCCGAAGGGTGAGCGCGGAGGAATTTGGAACATTGTCGTCGGAAGGACGGCAGGATCAAACCCAGCTACAGGAGGAAGAGAAGATGGGTGAAGTTGAAAAACTGCAAGCCGAGCTTGCAAAGACCAACGAACAGCTTGCCGCCTTCCGCAAGGAAAACGACGAGCTCAAGGGCGCCACGAAGAAAACCGAGGCGCAGGGCTTCTATGGAAAGCTTAAGGACGAAGGGAAACTGTCTCCCGCCCTGTTCGACAAGGCGGTGGAACTGGATGCCCGGCTTCCCGAGGAAGAGCGCAGCCAGATGCGGGCCCTGTTCGACCAGATGGAAACCAAGGTCGATCTGACCGGTACCCATGCGGCGGACAAGAAAAAGGCTCCCGCCGCCCAGGCCGGGACCCCCGCCCTGACTGCGAAAATCAAGGCCTTCCAGGCCGAAAAGAAACTGGCAAGTTTTGCCGAGGCGGCCGAGGGGCTCTATGCCCAAAGCCCTGAACTTTTTGAAGAAGGAGAAGAGTTATGAGCGAACGAAGAGCCTATAACGCCGAGAGCGCCATCAACCCCGGATGCGGAGTTGTTCAGGGCACGGCGGAAAATCAGGTAAAAGCCCCGGGATCCGGGGGAAGCGGCAGCTTTATCGGGGTCTATCCCTTTGAGGCCAATCTGGCCAAGGAAGCGGGCGACCAGGTGGGTATTGTCCTGTCGGGAATCGCCAAGGTACAGGCGGGCGGAAGCGTCACCGCAGGAAGCAAGGCTTCCCTGAAGACAAACACCACCGGGACTTTTATCAACACCACCACCGCCGCCGGCCAGCATGCCGTGGCGGGTACCTTCCTGCAGTCTGGTTCTGCCGGGGAATACGTGGACATGATCGTGGAACGCGGCAGCGTTACCGTACCGGCATAAGGAGGATTTAGAACATGCCTAGAGAATTAGGATACGTCAGCCCGCTTCTGAGTAATCTCGCAAGCGACCATTCAACCAAGGTTCGGGAGGGGCTTGTTGCCCCCCTGATTTTCCCCCGGGTTCCTGTAGGTAAGCCCTCGGGCAAGTACGCCATATTCAGTGCGGAAACCGCCTTCAAGGTTCCCGACGTTACCATGGCCGGAGAGCGAAGCCGGGCCAACGAGTTTGCCGCTTCCGGCGAAATGGCCAACTACGCCACCAGCCGCTACGGCCTGAAAAGCTTCATCGACGAAGCAGACCTGTCCTTTATGGACGGCCCTTTCAAGCTGTGGGAAAAGCGGAAAACCGAGCTTCTTTCCAGCAAGCTGGAGCTTGCCCAGGAGAAGCGCATCGCCGAAACCATCTTCGCCCTGTCCGGACGCTCCGCCACCTTGAGCGGAACCGGCACCGCCAAAACCAACAAGTGGGCCGCCGCCAGTGATTCGGCGGGAGGCGACCCCTATGGCGCCATCATCGACGCCATCGCCAACTTGTTCTACCGGCCCAACCTGATGGTGATTCCCGAGGCGGTCTATGACGCCATCGAGTTCCATCCCCGGCTTATCGACAAGCTGGGCGAAGCCAACCTGATCAAGAAGGTGGACGAGGCGAACCTCGCCAAGCTTTTCCGCATAGACCGGGTCATCATTGCCAAGGGCAAGGCCGACTTCGGCAAGCGTAACGCTTCCAAGTCCGTGAGTCTTTCGGGAATCTGGGGTGCCAACGTGGTCATGGCCTACACCAGCGATGTGTGGGACGAGCCCTGCGCCGGAAAGACCCTGATGGTCAACTACCCTCAGGCAGACAACACCGGTTATGTAGTGCGCACATGGGAAGAGGAAGACGGCGGAATCCTGGGCGGCGAGTACGTGCAGGTGGCCCACGACGTGACCGAGCTGGTGGTAGCTCCCGACCTGATCTATACCATCAAGGACGTGCTCTAAGAGCACTCGCCAATAAGGAGGTAAAAGCGTGGCCTATTGCACGGTGGAAGATTTGTACAACGCCTTTGGCGAAGACAACATAAACGGCTGGAGCCGTCTTGACCCTGATACCGCGGACAGGGCCATAGCCAACGCCGGGGCCGAAATTGACGGGTACCTGCTTTCCGGCGGGTATCCGGTGCCCCTGGACCCGCCTCCTGCGAATATTCGCAAGTACGCCATCGACCTTGCCGGACTGAACCTGATTAACGGATACGGCCTGATGGCCAATGACGACGGTTCTAAAGGCATTGTCGAGCAGGCCAAAAGCGCCCGGCGTTATCTGGAGAAGGTGGCCGAAGGTAAGTACCGCATTCCCGGCTATGCGGAAGAGGGGGAAACCTCTCTGCCTCCCTCCGGGAATGTTCAGGTATCCTCCAGAGCTCGCCTTGATCTGGAGGCTTATTGATGGCAGGCGCGGGAGTAGAGGTCACCTGGAACGAGCGGGAGTTTGAGGCCATTTTGCAGGCTTTGAGCAAAGCCGCCATGCCTGACCTGAAGGCGATAGCCGATTTTGCGGGGGCCGAGCTGGATTATATCAGCAAAGAGGCCTTCGAGAAAGAAAAAGACCCGGTGACAGGGCAGCCCTGGAAGCCGCTGAAGCGGCCCCGGAAGAACGGCTCTGTCCGGCCCATATTGAACGCAGGAGGGCAGCTCAAGCGGTCGCTCTCCTGGGAGGCCTTCGGGGATGGTTCGGTGATTTACGGTTCAAACATGGTCTATGCCCGCATCCACCAGAAAGGCGGCAAGGCCGGAAGAGGACAGAAAGTCCTTATTCCCGCCCGGCCGTACATGGGGGTGCCGACGGACTTTGACCGGAGAATCCTGAACGACCCGGCAATACTGGAAAAACTCGGCATGGCCGCAGGAGGTGAGGCATGATTACCGAAGCCAAGAACCTGCTGGCCGCCGTGGTGGCCGCCCGGTCTCCGGAGGCTACCGTCGTGCGCTCTGCGGAGGAAGAGTCCCGGGCCATCATGGCCCGCAAGTTTCCCCTGGTCTCCCTGATCTCAAACCCCGGGGCCTTTGACGGCGCCGAGGCCCGGACGGTCAGGTATTACGACGATGCCGACGGGTTCTGGAAACAGCGCTATGTACGGGGGAACCGGGTACTGCCCATCCTGATGCGCTGCTGGGCCAAGGGGGAGGAGATGGCAGACCAGCTCTTTTCCCGGATTGTTCCGGCCATCCCCAGCCGCTGGGAATATGACGACTTCGCCGGGACTGTTGAGATAGCCGCCGAGGAACACTCGGATCATACCGGCAACACGGCAAAGCTGTTTTTGTCGGTGGCAGAAATCCGGTTTACCGCCCCGGCGGCACTGGAAGAGGGCGTTGTGCCCACCATCGACGAGATCGATGTACAGCCGGAAGAAAGCGCTTAAAAGCGCAAGGAGGAATCATGGCCGAACAAACCAAGACTGATAAACCGGAGGTAAAACCCGAGGTAAAACAGCAAATCAAGGAAGCGCCGAAAAAGGCCCTTCCCACCGTGGAAGAGCATGCAAAGAAACAAAAGGTTACCGCACCGATTCTGGCGGCGGTGATGCAGAAAGCAAACTGGTCCAGCGGAAAGCGGGTCAGCCGGGAGGAGTTCGAGAATGCTGTAAAAGCGTTTTTAAGCGCCCCCATGGGAGGTAGAAACTAATGTTACCAGGTGTGAAAAATACCATTAAAGATGGCGCCATGGGTGTTCTCGGCGCCGATGCCACCGGACGCTTTGCCGCTGTCGGTGTGGGGGGGCTCTACGGACAAGGCATTCTGGCCTTTACCGCCCCCGACCAGGTGGAAGAGAAAATAGGAGACGGGCCCCTGCGGGATCTGCTGGTAAGCGCCCTGTCCATTGCTAAAACCACGGTGTACGCCGTGTCTCTGGAAGGAACCGTCGCAGGAACCCTTTCCGCAGTTACTCCCGGAGCGGAGAATACCGGCGCCGGATCGGTAAGCGTGTCCGGAGACCCCAGAAACGAATACGACATCAAGGTGGAGATTCTTACCACCGGAGAACTCAACGCGGCAACTTTCCGGGTTACCGTGGACGGCCTGGCCGGGAAGCGGCTGACCGTGCCCGATTCCGGCGGCAATTACCTCATTCCGGGAACCGGCATTACCCTCCAGTTTAATCTGGTATCAGGGACTTTCGATGCGGGAGATACCTTCTCCTTTACTGCCACCGCCCCTGCGGCCAGCAACGCAGAAGTCCTGGCGGCCATCGATACTATTCTGGAAGCCAAGCTCGACATCGAGTGGATCGCCGTGGCAGGCGTCTCCGATGCCGCCCTCTGGGCTGCCCTGGCCACCAAGGCAGAAGGGGCCGCCGAGATTTACCAGTATCTCTTTTTCATCGCCCAGGCCCGGTACAAAACCTCCGCCGAATCGGTGGACGAGTGGGTAACCGCCCTGACGACTACCGAGAGAGGCACCGTGGCCTCCACCCGGCTGCAGGTGTGTGCCGGATGGATAGAAGAAGCCGACGCCTCCGGCCAGGTGGATGTGCGGGGGCTCATTGGAACTTACTGTGGCAAGCTTGCTTCCCGGAACGTTCACCAGGGCCCTGATGCCGTACGCTACGGTTCGGTTACCGCCGCCACTGCTCTGGCACCTGCTGGAATCAACGACGGCCACATCGAAAGCCTGAAAAACGCAGGCTACGTGACCGCCAGAACCATCATCGGCCTTTCCGGAATCTACGTGACCAGCGGCCAGATCATGAGTGAGGAAGGCAGCGACTTCGATCTGGTGGAACGCCGCCGGGTTATGGACAAAGCCTGCCGTCAGGTTCGCACCGCCCAGTTGGTCTGGGTGAACGATGCGGTCAAGGTCGGGGCCGACGGAAGCCCCGAGGGCATAGAGATGCTCGTTGCCCAGAGTGAGAATCCTTTGAAAATCATGATAACCAACGGCGAAATTTCCGACGGTTATGTGATTGTCCCCGACGGACAGAACATCCTGTCCACCAAGAAAATCAATACCAAAGTGCGCATCGTGCCCCTGGGCAAGGTTGCGTACATCGAGAACGAGATTGCCTTCAGCAATCCGGCCCTGGGAGGTGAAGCATGATTAACGGAAACGTCTACGACTTCGAGTCGGTAAAAGTCCTTCTGCCCACCGGTATGGTGGTGATGCTGGAAAGCATATCCTACAAGGACAAAAAAGATGACGAGGTTATCACCGGGGTGCACAACCTGCCGGTGGGTATCGGTAGGGGTGAGTATTCCGGCGAGTGCGAGATTGAAATATCCCGTCACGAGTTCGACAAGGTAGACGCCTACGCCGCTTCAAACGGCGGGTTCTACAACATGCCCCCCATTCCCATTGTGGTCAGTTACGGCCATCTGGGACAGCAGCCGGTGACAGACTCTCTGATGGTGCATTTTACCGAGCGGGACTTTTCCGCCTCCAAGGGAGACAAGAACCTGAACATCCCGTTGAAAGGGGTGCTCACCGCACCCATCGTTACCAACGGACGCCCGGCCTACATTCCCAACTAAGGCCGGGGAATAAAACGCAAGGAGCAAGAGCGTGAAGATTGATAAAGAACAGCTTGACAACCTGAAAAAGGAATACCCTTCCGGCCTGTATGAAGGTTCCGTGTCCTTCAACGACGAGGCGGATGTATTGCATGAGGTAGAGTTTCTCTACCGCAAACCCACTACGGCGGACATTGAGGCCCACCAGAAGGCGGCTCAGCGCAGCCCCATGGTGGCAAACCTCAATATCCTCCAGTCCCTGATCGTTCACCCCGATCCGGCCCCGATTATCGAGAAGGTGCGGGACTATCCGGCTGCCTATGGCCGCTTCATTGATGAGGCAATCAGCCCTTTCTTCGGGGCCAACGTTACGGTCAAGAGCCGGAAACTGTAGTCAGCATTACCAGAATCCGCCTGTTTATCAGGCGGTTTCTGGGCGCTGATGTTTCACACTCAGGGCTTGAGGAGTTGATGGAGCGCTACGAAGAGGCGCGAATCATGCGGGATTTCGAGGTGGGTGTCATGCAGGAAGCCATCTATAAGGCGCTGGGAGGCGGCAAGAAGTGAACTTTACCAGTTCCATTACATTAATGTTCAAAGACGCGTTCTCTTCCGGGTTCCAGCAGGCCCAGAACTCCTTTGCGGGCATGAAGTCCGCTATGGGGGAAATTAACGAGAATCAGGAAATGAACCGCATGGCCGCCGACCTGTCCATGATGACCGCCATGACCGACCCCATGCGCCAGGCTTTGTCAAACGCCCTGGATCAGCCTGCCCGGATCGCCGGAACCCTGGACAGCTCCCTGCGGAACATTCAGGCTGTTACCGGCTCCACCGCCGAGGAAATGAACGGCCTGCGCCGGGAACTTCTTTCGGTGGGCGGCCGGGCCATTGCGGGGCCAGAAAAGGTGGCGGCGGCCTATTACGACGTGGCCAGCGGTGTCACCGATGTATCGGCCAGAATGGCAACCCTTGAAGCCTCCGTGGCGTTGGCCGAAGCAGGCCAGGCAGACCTTGGAACCGCCACCGGCGGTCTTATTAAGGTCATGAATGCCTATAATTTCTCCGCAGATCAGGCGAACTTTGCCGCCGATGTTTTTACCGCCACCGTAGGAAAAGGTGTCGGCTCCATGGACGAGTTTGTCTCCGCCATGAGTCCTATTGCCGGGCTCACCTCCTCGGTAGGAATTGGCTTTGACGAGGTAGGTGCGTCCATGGCTTACATCACCAGCAAAGGCCAGACTGCCAGCGCTGCCGGAACACAACTCCGGGCGGCCGTTACCAGTCTGCTCAATCCCAACGAAACTTTAAACCGGCTACTCCAGTCCATGGGTATGGAATCCGGCTCGGCCATGCTGGAACAGTATGGTCTGGCTGAATCCCTTGGGATGATCAGTACCGCCTTGGGCGGTAGCTCTGATGCCATGGCCCGTGCTCTTGGGTCTACCGAAGCCCTGCAAGGCGCAATCGCCCTGACCCAGGATGGTTTTTCCAGCTTCGCCGACACCTACAAAAGCGGCCTCGAAGGGGTAACCGAGCAGGCCCGGGGGGTACAGCTGGAATCCATAGAAGCCAAGATGGCCAGGCTGGAAGCCGCCTCCGGTTCTTTGCAGGCCCAGATAGGCGGGGATATAAACCAGATACGCGGGTTCTTTGTGGACATGAAGATCGGCTTTCTGGAGAACGTGGCGGCGCCCATCATGGAGAGTCCGGTGGGCCCGGCGGTTTCAAAAATAACCGCCTTTGTCGGTGAAGGCGCCAAGGCTATGCTGAACATGGGCTCGGGAGCCTTGAACACCGCCGCCCAGCTCTCGGTGTTGACCGCGAACATTCAGAACGCCGGGGGAATTGCGAAGCTGTTTAAAAGTTCTCTTTCCCTTCTTGGAGCTCCCTTTAAAATGGTGAGTGGTCTTGCCCGTGGATTTATCTTCCGTCTTTTCGGCATCGGCGGAGCTTCTGCCACCGCATCGGGGGGAACCGGCGCCTTCGGAGCAGCCAGCGCTGGGGCTACCGGAGGAATCGGAGCGGCAACCGGAGCTACCACCGCCTTCGGGGCTAGTCTCTGGGCGACCATGTGGCCGATTCTGGCTGTTGTGGGTGCCGTGGCCCTTATTGTCGGCGGGGCGTATCTCCTGATTAAGCACTGGGACAAGGTCTCCGGTTTCTTCTCTCGCATGTGGGAAGGTATAAAAAGCGCCTTCACCTCCGCCTGGGATTGGCTGGTCGGGATTTTCCAGAAAGGCATGGAATGGATCAAGGGCGTCATATTCGGCGCCTCCGACTGGGTGCTCGGGGCGGTGGCCCTGTTCTTTCCGTTCATCGGAATTCCCGCTCTGGTGATTAAGCACTGGGATTCCATCAAGGAGTTTTTCGCTAATCTATGGACCGGTATGGTCGGCGGATTTCAATCCGCCTGGGAAGGAATCAAAGGGTTTTTCGCCAATCTGTGGGAAGGGGTCAAGGGAGTAATTACCGGATTCGTAGACTGGGTGTCGGGAATTATCGACTTTTTCCTTGCACCATTCCGGGCAATCTTTGACGGCATATCCAGCATCTTCGGCGGCATTACCAATGTGGTGGGCGGAATCGTTGACAAGGTCGGTGGCGTTGTTGGCGGCATCGGCGATTTCTTCGGCGGCCTTTTCGGCGGTGCCAAGGAATCGGGCTCCCAGATGAACGACGCCTTTGCCCAGGGCATTCAGTCTAACGCCTCCGCTCCGGCCTCCGCTTTCGGCAATTCGCTGCGCGGCATTGATTCCCAGATGCCTCACTCCGACGCAGACGAAGGCCCCTTGTCCCGCCTCAGCGCCTCCGGCCGGGCTCTGACCAATACCTTTGCCCGGGGTATGGACCCTTCGGCGCTTGAGCAGCGGGCAAGCCAGGTGTTCGCTTCGGCTGCCCCCTCCGGTGAATATACCATTCCCGAAGGCCGGGATACTTCCGACGATCGTGCCCGGCCCTCTCAGGTGACCATACAAAACCTGTATGTGCAGTCCGAAGACTTCGAGAACGCCTATGACTTTATCCGCCAGATCATGCACATGGTCGAGCGGCCCCAGGGGGTACCGGTATGATACTTTCTGTAGATACCGAAAACGGCCTGATCTTGATTGGCTCGCCGCCGAAAGCCCTTCCCGGGATTCTGGACTCCGTGGAAATCGGCGGAGCATTGAGTATGGAAAGCTCTTCCATGCAGGGATCTAGCGGGGCCACCAGAACCGTACACGGCTGGGGAGATGCGGATTTAAGCATTTCCCTCACCTTGATTGACGACCCCGGCAAAGGGATGAGCCGGTACGATAGCCTGGCGAAAGTGACCGGGGTATTCAAGAAAGTGGCTGATGACGGCGGCCCGGAACTGTATGTTCTGCAGCATCCCATGGTTTCTGCCTGGGGAATCCGCAAGCTTCTGTTCTCCGACCTTAAAAGCGTCGAGTCCAGGGGAAAACAAAAAATCAAGATAAACCTGCAGTTCGTGGAGCACGAAAGCACTGTGGCCGCCACCCAACAGCGACAGACCCAGGCTGCCACAGCCCAGGCGGATGCCACCGAAGCGGCTGTTCAGGAGCCCCGGGTATCCGCCCAGATGCAGCGAAGGCTAAGCGCCATGGAGGCCCGTCTTGAGCAGTTCTGAACAGAAGCGGCGGCTTGTGCAGGTTGAGGTATCGCTTTCCGGCCAGAGAATAACAAAACGACCTCTTTCCTTCCGCCTGGTGACAGATCAAAGCTTACCGGCGGCTATCTGTGAGCTTGAGTATCCTTCCTCCGTTGAGCTGGGAAAAGCCGGAGATGAGGTGGCTGTTTCCTTGAAGACCCCTGTGAAAACTGCTGTGCTTTTTACCGGCCAGGTCTACGACGCCAAAGTTTACGGGAGCGCCCGGAAGCTGAGTCTTGCCGACGGATACAAGAATCTCTTTGACACGGCCCTGGCTACCGCTTACCGCAAGGAAACCGCCGGGGTCATTCTTTCAGATATCCTTGATGCGGCAGGAATTACCGGCAGGGATGTGACCTGTCCAGATGTGGAGGTTCCCCGGTTCTCCCATGCCGAGAAATCCGCCGTGGATCTTATTGCCTCCCTTATAGAGACCCTGAAGACCTTCGGTTATTCCGGGTTGCGCTATTTTTTTGATGCTGAAAACATCTTCCGTTTCGGAACTATAGATGACAGCGCCGTAAACTCAGGCGATCCTTTGAGCCTTGAAACCGGCAGAACCATTATAGAAAAAAGGCCGGAAAGGATTATGACGCTTCCGGCCGCCTTCCGCCATAGCCAGAGCCTTGAGGTTGACGGAGCGTCCTTGATCGCTGCTCGAACCGAGCTTGTTCTTTCGGCTCGCCGGTCGTTTCTGGCCATCAGGGTGAAGGAGTAAAGCGTGCAGACAGAAGATATCCTGCGGAACCTGCTTGGCGCCTTGCTTCCTCACCGTTCGGCCCCGGCCATCGGAAAGGTGGTTAAGGCCCACGAAGGCCCGGGTAAAACCGCCTACTCGGTGGATGTGCGCATCCTTACCCCCGGAAGCCTTGAAGAGACGGATCAAGTGATCGCCGAGGTTCCCATATCCCCGATATGGGTAGGACAGAAGGGAAAAGGTTTGTATGCCGTCCCGCCGGAGAATACCCTGGTTGTGGTCTCGTTTATCGGTTGGAACCCGGCCTATCCGTTTGTTGCGGGAATCTGGTCAGATGAGTACCAGGCGGGCGAGTTCGCCAAGGATCAGCTCGTGATTACCGATGGCGACGGCTTAAGGCTAGGGGTTGACGTGGATTCCCTGTTTCTCTTCGAGACCAAAACCCAGAGCCTGAAAGCGATTCTGGAAAAGCTAATTGATGAAATATCGGCCATTCAGACCCAGGGGGCGCCGCCCCAGCATGTAGTATCTCCGGTGTCGGTGCAGAAGCTCCAGGCCATAAAGCAAGAAATAGCAGGTCTTTTAAAGTGAGGTTTTATGCTTGATTCAACAGTCTTGAAGAACGAATTAAAGCCCGCTCTGATCACCTTCTGGGAAAGCGGGTTTAGCGGGGATGAAGGAATGACCGTGGAGGATTACGCCGAAGAGTTCGCCCGGATCATCGCCGAAAAGATTGTCGCCCATATTACAACAAACGCCATGGTGCAAACCACTGTCACCGGAACTGCCGGGCCTTACCCTGTGGTTGGAAACGGGCAAGGAGGTATTACCTGATGGATTACGGAACAGACATGCTTCTGGTCGATGACGACATCGTATTTACCCCCGACGGGGATATTGAACTGGTTTCAGGGCCTGCCTGTATTGCCCAGGACATTGACCAGGAGCTGAAGATTGCACCGGGGGCCCTTGGATGGGACAAGGCTGCAGGCAGCTCGATGCTCTTGATGCTAAACGACTCTCAGAGCGACGCTGCCGCAGTGGTTGCCGAGCTTGAGCGCGTTGCCATTGAGGATGAACGGGTTGAGCCTTCGTCAGTGAAGGCTACTGCCTTGACCGACGGTAAGACCTACCGCCTGGAGTTTACCCCGCTGGCGGCGGTAAGTCCGGAGACTCTGGACTTTGACCTGGGGAAAGGAGAGTGAGGTATGTCTGATAGCTGGATAGATAAAAGCGAAGAAGAAATTCGGGAAGAAATTATACAGTGGGGCAAAGAAGAGACAGGCCTTACCAACATGAAAAGCGTGGGGGTTCTGCGGGCCTTTCTTGAAGTGCTCGCCAGAACCGCCTCCGCCGCCTATGTGTCGTATATCAATCCTGTGTATAAGCAGGCGAATCTGGATACAGCCACAGGTTTCTGGCTTTCTCTGTGGGGAATGCTTGTCGGTGTAACCCGGAAAAAAGCAGTCAAGGCGGCGGGCAGTTTTGCGGGCCAGGCATTTGATGACGGCAAAATCAAAAAGGGAACATGGATAATTACCGAAGGAACGGCCCTGCGCTTTAAGGTTACATCTGACACCCTTTTTTACGCCGGGGCCTTTGTAATACCCGTGGAGGCTGAGCTTGAGGGCAGTGTCTACAATCTCACTCCGGGAACCTCGCTGCGCGCTACTAGTGTGATTCAGGGGCTCTCGTCTCTTTCGGTGCCGGAAGAATGGACAGAAACTCTTGGAACAGACGAGGAGACGGACGCCTCTTTGCGTTCGCGAATCAAGGACAAGTGGAAAAGCATCGGCGAAGGAAATCCTCCGTCAAAGTATGAATACATTGCCGCAACTGTTACCGGGGTGGTAAGCGCCAAGGTTATCCGCACTCCCCGGGGGTTTGGCTCCATGGATGTCCTGATCACTTCGGTTGAAGGCCTGCCCTCGTCGGCGCTGCTTACCATCGTAAGGGATGCCCTGGACGCCTACGGTCTTGTGTGCCGCGATCTTATTGTTCGTGCTCCGGAGGCAATCATCTGCGATGTGGAAGTTGAATACGGTGGCGATTATTCCGAGGCGGAAGTAGAGCTTGTCCTGCGGCAGTACATCATTTCCCTCGGCATCGAGGGGAAGCTTGAAATCAGAAAGCTTTATACCGAGCCGTGGGTAGATCTGGTGCTTGATTCCCTGGAGATTATATCCCCGGCCAGGGATATAGAAGCCGGAGAAAATGAGCTGATAGTCCCGGGAACAGTCACGGTAACAAAGGTGGTTTGACGTGCAGGATGTAATAGATAAGCTCCGGCCGCCGGGGCATACAAAGAAGAACCGCTCCACCCTTTACCGGCTAATCGGTCGAGTCACTGCCCGTATGGCCGCCGACGGGCAGAAGTCCCTGGAGGCATTTTTCCCTCTTACAGCAAGCAATGACGATGTGGCCCGTCATGGAGCGGCCTTATCCATACCCCGCTTTCCCTTCGACACCGATGCCGCCTACCAGGATCGGGTGTCGGCAGCCGCGTACTATCTGGAGCGGCAAGGGATGCGCGGGTTTGTCAAGGAGTTTCTGGACCAGCTTATACCAGGCCGGTATTCCCTTTTGGAGTATCCGAAAATAGGCTTTCGTGTCGGATACTCGCCGCTGGGCGCTTCACCCTTGGGCGGAGGGTTTAGGCTGTATGTGAAGGTGCGGGACATGACGACCCAGGAAGAGGACTGGATATACACCTTTCTGGATACGTCTCTCGATCCGGACATTGAAATCCATGTTCTGCCATGGGTCTTTAATCCGGTGTCTCCCGCAGGAATTGACTTGCTGCGCAAGCTTGGAGGTTCCACCTGGATTGCTCGGCAGCTGGAAGATATCTGTTCCGCGACTGTTGAGCTCTTGCCGGATGATGGTTTTCGCCTCGGCTATGCCATGCTTGGCTTTACCAGAATAATCCACGGGGCTGACCCCCTCGTCCTTGTAAAAACCCAAAGCCCTGACTGCGTCTCCGCCATTCAGTCCCGGCTTGATGAAATACTCGAAGAATCAATAGAGAGGAGGTGTTCGTAATGGACAAAATTCAATTTGTGCAGGGCATGTATCCCGAGGACATACATTTTAACGGTCTTCAGGATTCCGTGGAAAAGGCAGATAAAACCATCGCCGCCGCCCTTGCCGGTAAAGGGGTGGCTTACGGCTTTGCCCTGTCAATAACCGGCGACACGGCGCAGGTAAGCCCGGGTCTCGGGTTTGACGAAACCGGGCGGGCGGTACAATCGGAAGATCCTGTTACCGTCAGTCTGGCAGACATAGCGCGCCCCGCCGCCGGTCAGTATAAATGGCTGGCTCTGGTGGCCAGCTTTGTCCGGAATAGTTACGGCGATGTGTACGACGACAACAATCAGCGCCACGATCTGTACAACGATGAAAGTATGGTTCTTGAGCTTGTTCCAGGAGCATCAGGAAGCCTGGAAGGAGCCGTGCGGCCGGACGAAGGGGATGGCATCATCATCGCGGATATCCTGGTAGATTCCGCCACGCCTTTTGAGGAGCTTGTACCGGATTATGCCCGAAGGGGCAGGATAGTCTCTCTCCTCGATCTGTTGGACAGAGAGGCGGTAAAGCGGATAGCGGTAGATGCAGATGGCGTCAAAGAGCTGTCCTTCGCATCTCTTGGGCTTGCCGACGGAACCTATTCCGTTAAGGCTCAGTTGATTGGCTCATGGCCTTTTGTTCGCAGTCTCGGAGTGGAGAGTATCGAAACAGTGGTGAAGGTGTACCTGTATCATGACAGCTACCCCTACAAAACCCCAGTCCTCGGTGCTCCCAAAATCAAAGTTGGCACAAGCCCCGTAGGGGAATTTGCAGTAGGCGGCCGGGAATCTGTTCCGGTTGATCTATTCATACGCAAGGAGGAAATCTAATGAAGGGAATACCCAATGTATTCAACACAAAACAGGACTGGCTGAATGCTCATCAGTACGCCATGACCAAGGGAGACGCCCACTACAAGTCTATGCTCTCAGCCCGTCTCTCGTCACTAAAGAACACCGGAACCATGCTGGTGCTAAAAGAGTCAGCTCCGGCTGATCCCGAAGAACAGACCCCGGAAGACTTTGAAGTGGTTCAAGACCCCGGTTCCGCCTTGGCAGCTTCCGGGCTTTCGGTGGCCGAAATCGACCTTATGGTCAACCAGTTAGGATAAGGAGAAACAAATGATAGCAAGACTTATACAGGACAATATTACCGACGCCGATGCCGCGCTTTTCTCCGGCATGATGGACGTGCTTGTCCGCAGTGACAGGATACTGGAAAAGAAAAACCCCTTCGCCTATACCGCGAACATTATCACGGTCAAGGCGGGGACGACCCTCACCCTCTACAACGCCCAGTGGAAGAGCTTCCGTTTGGATGCGGATGTAGAGCTCTCGGACGCAGACCTTGACACCGGTTCCTTTGAGGTCGGCAAGGACTACTACGTTTACCTTGTGGACGACGGCGCCGATGGCCAGTTCATCATCAGCTTGAACACCACTTTCCCGGCCGGGTATAGCGCCGACAACAGTCGGAAAATCGGCGGCTTTCATTATGGGTACATCCGAAAAGTAAGCACCGACGGCCTCTGGGTGCCGGTTGACTCGGAAGGCACCCGGTTCGGCTCCGGGGCTATTGATTGGGAAGATAACGTCACAACCGGCATCATACCCAATTCCGTGTGGGACCTTCAGAACCGGCCCAAATGCAGCCCCGAGGGCATGGTAAAGATCGGTCATATCTGGGTGGATATTTATCTCTCCAGCGCGGCGGAATCCATTACCTTTGAAAGCGGCAGCAACGGACTCCACATTGCCACCGGCCGCCTGCAGTCGAAGTATGGTCAGGTTCCCGTTACCGGTACCGAAGGCATGAACTGGTACACCTTCGGGGAGCTGGCTGCGCGAGCAGACAAGCGGCTTCTTACCTACGGCGAGTGGATCAAGTCAGCCTTCGGTAACCCCCAGGGGCAGGACGGGGCGGACGATTACGGCTGGACAAAAACCACCAACAGCGCCAGGGCGCGAACTGGATGCCGAGTGAACAATTCCACCGGAGCGCACGATCCTGCCACCGGCATCAAGCCCGCCGCCATCTCGGCGTTCAATATCGTTGACGCTGTTGGCAATGTTTATGAGTGGCTTGATGAGCTGTCCAACCGTCACGATACCACCAGCTTCGCCTGGCAGAACGTACTTGGTGCAGGGAAAGGCCAGGCTTATTTGCCTAATGCCACCGGCCTGATTACCTACATCGCTGGCGCGTACTGGTACAGCGGCGTGAAGGCCGGGTCCCGCGCTGTGCTCGCGAACTACGTTCCGTGGAGTCTGGGCACAAGCATTGGGTCGCGGCTGGCCTGTGACAATCTGTAATCTGATATCTGGAGATCTGTTTTGTCTGTAACACGTAATTTTGTCTTGTGGCATAAAGCTGAAGATTTTATTGAGTACCTCTTTCCGATTATTGATCGGTTCCCTAAGCACGAGAAATTC
>Ga0100403_1000727_pt1 | contig 32343 bp, 36 predicted proteins | sample CryGeymet201501t_FD_83663 | JGI IMG/M metagenome (GOLD analysis project Ga0100403, IMG submission 83663) | Groundwater microbial communities from Crystal Geyser aquifers in Utah, USA - Crystal Geyser metaG 2015-01t | ecosystem: Environmental > Aquatic > Deep subsurface > Groundwater | place... | reverse complement strand
CTACCCAGATGGGGCGTTCAAGATGCTCAGGGAGTATGACGGCATCGTCATCCCTGGAGGCTTTGGATCCAGGGGCATTGAGGGAAAGATCGCCGCGGCCCGCTATGCCAGGGAGAACAACGTGCCCTTCCTGGGCTTGTGCCTTGGTCTTCAGGTGGCGGTCATCGAGTACGCCAGGAACATGGCGAACATGGAAGACGCGAACACGACCGAGATCGACGAGCTGAGTCAGACACCAGTCATCGCCATCATGGAAGAGCAGAAGGCAATCATGAACCTGTGAGGCTCCATTCGCCTTGGGGCTTTCGACGCTTCCTTGGTCGAGGGTACGAAGACCAGGGAAGCATACGGTGACCTGGAGACGATCTCCGAACGCCACCGCCATCGCTACGAGGTCAACAACCGCTACGTCGAGGACCTGGAGATGGCTGGACTCGTTGTGTCAGGGCGTTCTGTTCGAGGTGGTCTCGTCGAGACGATCGAGCTGCTCAACCACCCCTGGTATGTCGCCTGCCAGTTTCATCCGGAATTCCAAAACACTCCGCTTCAACCGCACCCTCTGTTCCTGGGCTTGATGAAGGCGATCAAGAACCTGGCTTGAGATACCTGTCGTAGAAGAACTTATTGCGTGCCAGCTCGTAACGCTTGCCATTGGCCTTGTAGGTTCGCTTGTACTCGTTTCGAGCTGTAGCCCAGTCTTCCTCAACCACGGCCTTCGTGAACTTGGGGAAGCCGCGCAGGCTGCCCAGGTTGAAGGCGTACTCGGTCAGCATCTCCTGCTGTTTCCGACTCAGGTCGCTCAGCTTCACGCCGTGCCTCTCCTGGACGAATGCAGCAGCCTTGTCCCAGGCCTCCCCGAGATCCTTGCGCAGAAGTTCGAGAGCCTGTTCTTCAGTGATGCCCTGTTTGAACCGAGCCTCCTCCGCGTCGCTCTGGATATTGTGTCCGTAGGCTATGGTGTCGCGGCCACCTTCTGGACTGGGGTGTGGGTACCACTTCTTCTCCCCGCTGTTCCACCCGGTCTTCCCTGCGTTTTCGAGCTGTTTCACGAAGCTCAGGTAGTCGCTTGAGAAGGAGATCTTCCCAGACTGGGCTGGTTGGACAGCCGCACTCCTGGTAGTGCTATCCTGCCCTGGAGCCATCATGGGGCTCCCAGCAGCAATGGCCGCGGCTACACCCAGTGCTCCAAGGGTACGCGCCACGCGCCCCTCGTTCTGGGAGACCAGCTCAACGGCTTCGAGAATGGCTGATTTCATCTTCAACTCCTGGCCCTATCTACGCCTGAAACCGGAGCAGAGTAATATGTTGAGTAATCTGTTGACACCCCTCCTGGTACCACGGCAAGCTCAATCTGACACTCGATGAGGAGAGATTTAGCGCATGATCATCAACAGCCTGTGCGACACCGATCTGTACAAACTCACCATGATGCAGGCTGTCCTGCACCATTTCCCAGGAGCTGAGGTCACCTACCGCTTCTCCTGTCGCAACGACTGGGACACCAGGTCGAACATGCTCCACATCTACCCGCGATTCAAGGAGGAGGTGGAGCACCTGTGCAGCCTTCGCTTCACCGAGGAGGAGTTGGAATATCTCTCGGGCATCCGGTTCATGAAGCGGGACTTCATTGAGTTCCTGCGCCTCTTCCAGTTCAACGCGAGCTTCATCAAGTGGCCCGAACCCACGGCGACCGAGTTTGGCTTCGAGATCAAGGGGCCTTGGCTTCACACCATCCTCTTCGAGACCCCGCTGCTCGCAATCGTCTCTGAGCTGTGGATGGCCCACCTGGATCCCTACTCAGAAGACAAGAGGGCGACCCACTATCCGAACGACCTGTCCGACATTGCCCTTCGCCGGGCAGAGTCAAACATGCGCGACATGATCGCGAAGATGTTCGAGATCCGCGGCAAGTACGCCAAGCGCCGCTTCCCTTACCGGGTGGCCGAGTTCGGCACCCGCCGCCGGTATTCGCGAGAATGGCACGAGCGGGCCCTTGAAATGATGCTGGAAGCAGGCATGTGGTCCAACAAGGGAGACGGCCTGCTCTTTGGCACCAGTAACGTAGACCTCGCCCGCCGCTTCGACATCAGTTGCTTCGGCACGATGGCCCACGAATGGCTCCAGGCCGGTCAGGGGTGCGGGGTGCAGCTTCAGCAGAGTCAGGCCCACATGCTCGAAACCTGGGCCAGGGAATACCGCGGAGACCTCGGCATCGCTCTCACCGACGTCATCGGGATGCAGGCCTTCTGTCGCAACTTCGACCTTTACCTCGCGAAGCTCTATGACGGCCTGCGTCAAGACAGTGGCTGTCCGAAGAAGTGGTACAACCAGTTCCTCGCCCATTATAGGGGTCTGAGGATCCTCCCCGAGACAAAGGAGGCGGTCTTCTCCGATGGCTTGACCCCCGAATCGAGCGAAGAGGTTTATGCTTACACTGAGGATCGTTCCCCGTCGCTCTTCGCCATGGGTACGGCCCTCACGAACTCTTGCGACTTGCCTCCGGCGAAAATCGTCATCAAGATGACCCACTTCAACGGCAGGCCTGTCGCCAAGATCAGCGATTCCCCTGGCAAGGGGATGTGCCAAGACCAGCAGTACCTCGACTATCTCAAGAAGGTCTTCAAAGTCGACTGACCAATTTTCCGCGATGTCCACGAAGCGTGGATAGCGGTGAAACTGAACACCACAAGGACCGCACCTATGTCACATTCCCTCGTACCCATGCTCTGTCGTCTTCCAGGCGATGAAGGCAACCCCGGCGACGTCTTCATCGCGATCGGCCTCCAGCAGGTCCTCGACGACGCTCTCGGGAAGCATGGAGCGCCCCTACCGTGGCTGAGCCTCAGCAAGTTCAAACCCGGTCACGTGAAGAAGCACATCGACCTCGTGAAGGAGGCTGGCTTCCTCATCATCGGCGGAACACCCCAGTTCAACAACTACGACGACTGGTGCTTCTGGTATGACCGTGAGTTCTGGCAGGATTTCATCGTCCCGAACAACATCAAGGTCTTCCCCCTGGCTGGCGGGGGAGGTTACCCCTCAAACACCATGAACCCGAGGGAGTTCGCCGACCACTGCCTGAAGAGCGAGGAGACCAGGAGGATCCTGGGTATCCGCTGCGATCACTCTCCGTTTTTCACGGTACGAGACGAACACGCCTACACCCTGCTGAAGAAGTTCGACAGAGCCCCTGAGGTTCGCCACCTGGCCTGTACGGCCACCTTCGCAGGCAAGTCGCGCAACATCGAATGGAAGGGAGGTCGCCTGCTGATTGTGCCGCCTTCTCCTGGTTTGGTTCCCGTCAAGTACGTCCTCGACAACACCGGGGGCATGGATGGAGACGCGATCGCCAAGGCCAAGATCGACAAGATCATGAAACTGTTCATCGAGTGCGGCGACGCTCTCGGCGAAGAGTACGTCATGAAGCCGATCTACGTGGCCCACTACTTCCCCGAGTACCTGCTGCTGAAGCAGTACGGGATCCCGGAAGACCATATCTTCTTCACGAACGACTACTACCGGCTGCTTCAGATGTACGCGACCGCGGACTGTGTGCTCTCGGCCCGCCTGCACGGAGCGCTTCCGCCGTTTGGCATGTGTGGCCCCAAGGTGGTTCACGTCGGCATCGATTCTCGAATGGGAGCCATCGACTACTTCGAGGAGCACATCCCGAACCTGAAGATCCAGGACCTGACTCCAGAAGTCGCTGTCGAAGCAATGGAAGAAGCCCAGGCCTGGAGCGAGAGCGAGTGTCACCAGGAGTACTGGGAGAACCAGGTGATGTTCTACCGGGAGCGTATCAGGGCTGCTGGATTCCTTCAGTAACCAGCCTCGCGGCTTCCATCACTGATGACTCGTTCTTCTTGCGTCCGCCGCCTTTCATCTTCTGGAAGATGGCGTTGGTGTAAGCCCAGAACGAGTCCTTTCCTTTTCCCCTCGGGGACAGGCCACGCTCTTTCGCAAGGCTTTTGGCCCTGTCCCAGAGTTCTTCATCCTTAGGTGTGTTTACCAGTCCGGTGGGCATATCTTACTCCAGAAGGTCATCCAGGAGTAACTACGCCCATGGGACGTAAGGCTGTTGTCATCGAGGTACCACTTCCAGCAACCAATGCGGATGGATCTGGTCTTTACCAGTGTCCTCATTGCAATGAATGGACAGAGGCCGAGGAGAAGTCGGACGTCAAATGCGACTATTATAGCGATAGCTTCAGGGCCATCACGCCCACAAAGAGAACCAAGCGGGAGGTAAGGGTCATCGGGATCAAGTTCCCAGGACCAAAGCCAGCCAACGTCATCAAGTTCGACCTGCGAAAGCCGAAGCCTGTTTAGATCTCCCGGTCGGCTTCGATGTCGGCCTTCGTGATCTTCACGCGAGGTGGTACCTTGGACTTCTGAGTGCCTCCGAAATCGCGTCCAGAGCCTGCTCCTGGGCCTTGGGCGGTAAGCGGAGGTGTTCCACCCGCCAAGGTGTCGTTCGGCTCTCCAGCGGCAGCGAAGAGGTCGTCTTCTGTAGGAATGGGAGGTGCTCCCTGCTGCTGTCCCTGCTGGATGGGTTGGCCGTCAGGTCCAATGCCGCTTTCTGCGGCCTGCTGCTGGGCGACCTGCTGGAGCATAGTCTGGTTGATCAGGTTGCCGCGGTCGATTTCGGCCTGGTACCTGGCGGCGATGAGGAGCTTGGTGCCTTCCAGCTCGGCTCGCTCGATTTCCTGGCGGCGCTTACGTTCCTTCTCGCGTTCAATCTCGTCGTCGGGCAGCTTGAAGATGCGCTCCATGATCCAGTCGTCAGAGATCGTGATGTCCATAGACTTGATCGACGAGGCCAGGTTGATGCGGTTCTGCATCACCTCCGACTGCGCCATCTCCCTCCATTCGGAGGAAGGCGTCATGATGATCTCAAGGTCCTCGAATTCTTCGCGAGGAATGCCGAGAAGCACCAGGTGACGGATGGCAACTTCGCGGAAGGCGTTGGCGATGGCCTTCTGGATGCGGAAGACGACCTTGGCGAAGCGCATGTCCAGGCTCGTCAGTGACAGCCTGTTGGTTGCAGCCTCAACGGTCTGCTCCAGGTAGCCCGGAGGGATCTTCAGGGCGACATAGAGCTTCTTGCGGAAGTACAGTGAGTCGTCGATGTCGCTCAGGTTCTGAGCGCCTGGGAGAACGTCGACGCGGGTATTCGTGTTCGGACGGACCGGGATGTAGAGATCGTCATCAACCGACCATGGGTTGAAGCGTTCGTCGACCTGCTGAGTCTTCTCGTTGTAGATCCTCTTGCGCTTGGTCCGGCTCTTGAACTGCTCGACGTAGGTGTCGACCTTCGTGCCTGACATCTGGCCCACGTCGACGTAGTAGACGCGCCGCTCAGTGCCTCGGGAGAGGCGGTACAGCAGCATCGAGTCTTCCATCAGGCGCAGGTTGTACGCCGGGCGACGGGCAGGCTGGAGAACCGAGATGCCGTAGGGCTTGAAGCCACGTTCCTCGGAACCAATGCGGACGTGGATGACCTGGGCCGGGGCAAAGCGGATGAGGTGCTTGCTGGAGTTCTTCCTGCTCGACCAGGTGAGCGACTGGAAGGGGTTCTTGTCCTTGTTGTGTCTTTCCTGGATGTCCTTGATGACCACGTCGTAGTCGGGGGACATCATCGTCTGCTGGAACTCCAGCAGGGTACCCTTCTTCGACTGGATGCGCCACATGGTATGGGGATCCAGCTCGTTGAGCTTCAGGACGCCGAACTGGGGGTTATGAGGGTCGATGACCAGCTCCCAGAAGCCGTCGCCATACTTACAGACGTTCCTGGTCATGCCCCAGGCGCGACTGTCGGCGTCGATCGTGTTCGAGTTGAAGAAGAGGAACTTCAGCTCATCCTTCACCGCTTCGTTGGCACAGCGGATCTGAAGGACGTGGTTCTCGTCGTCGTAGGAGCAGGCCTCGTCGGCGTAGGTGTTCAGACCAGAGTGGATCTCGGGAACCAGTTCTTCGAGCTGCTCGTAGCTGGCATAGCGCTGCCGCCTCGACAAGGCATCGTAACCACCGTCGATGTTGGTGATCTCACGAGCAGGCAGATCCGACCGGGAAAGATCGGGTGAGCCGAGGTCCCCGTCGAAGGACATGGGACCTCCCATGCTGGTAAGGTCATAGCCGAAGTCCCCGATACCAACACCAACGCCCTCGATGTCATTCTGCGGGAACGCCGCAGAAAAGACGTTCGTGAACGCCCGCATCAGCATGCTCTGTTGTTTCTGGTCGGCCATTACTCGTCCTCACCCTTGTTGACGAGGCGCATCACCTGGCGGGCTTTGTTGGGTTGGTTCTCAATGGACTCGCGCTGCTCTTTGATGTAGTCGGCGCACTCTTCGACGAAGGTCTTGAAGGTTTCCGAGGCCTCTTCAAAGTCCTCGGTCTCTTCTCCGGTGTTATCGTCTTCGATCATGTGCGGAATCTTGACCGGCGGGAACACGATCTTCATCATTGTGTAGTCCTGCTTGTCGCCTTCGTTGAGCGGAGGCATCAAGCCGAACACCGCGGCAAGGTTACCCAAAGTAGCATAGACCTCGACGACGTGTTGGTCCTTCCTGAACCAGATCGATGGACGCAAGTCTTCGAGGTGATCTTCCCGTTCCCAGTCGGATGGGACCTCGATCATGTCCCCGAATTCTTCGACCAGCTCCCTGTCCTTGGCGTTCTCCTGCCTCATGTACTGCATGAACTGCATCCGGCGACGCTGGTGCTTCGGGGCCTCGCCCTTATCGTTCTTGGACTTGTTCTCCCCGGAGTTGTCACGTCCCTGGAGATCCTTGGACATGTCAGGGGCTTTCCCCATGTCGGGAGGACCGGGCATGTCGATGCTGCCAGCGGGACTTCCTCCCATTTCCCCAGGACCGCCAATAGCGGTGGGGTCAGGCGGGGCCATGATCTGCTGTTCAGCAAGCTGCTTGCGTTTGGATCCCACGTCTCCGGGATCGTACCAGTTGCCGGACATGATTAGCGCCTCCCCATGAGTCGTTCGCGGGCGTCAGGAATGCTCTGCCGGAGCTGCTCGGCCTTCTCGGTATCGTTCTGCTTGAAGACACGCTTGCCGACCTTGGCTCCGATGTCGTTGAAGGCATCGCCGTCACCCACCCAGACGAAACGGTCGCCCTGAAGTTCCGAGATGATCTCGAACTTTGGCTTCTGCATGCCCGTTTCCATATCCACGCCAACCTCGTCCTGGTTGATCGAGGCCATGCGCCAGGTGGTCATGGTCACCCACTGCCCATCCCGGTCAACGGCCAGAGAGCCAGCGAGGCCAGGCATGGATTCCAGGACCGTCATCGCGCCACTTTCGTAGCTTTCCCTGAAGATGTCCGACGAGAAGCCGACCATCTCCCAGTTCGGGTCATCCTGGCGGAGAGCCATGATCATGTAGTAGCCACCACCGAGCTGGTCGGCGACCGATTCGATGAAGACGCGGTTGCGCAAAACCCTGCGCTCCTCAGGAGCACCGTTGGTAAGACGCTGCCTGCTTTCTTCGCTCAGGTAGTCTTCCGGAGAAGTGGCCGTGATACGAACTGCACCCAGATCCACATAGCCCCAGTTGAGAGTGCAGAGAGGCCGAAGGACCATGGGTTCCTCACCCTTGCCCCTCGGGCAGTGGACCTCGCCACCCACGACGCCTGGGATGACCGCTCCGTTGCAAAGCGCGGCCACCATCTGACGCCAGAGGTTGCTCTTGTCGGGCCCGGCGGCGCTCAGGCGCTGAAGGGCTTCACCCATCTCCGTGTAGGAGTCGAGAGCCTCTTCGAGGGCGCCCATGAGGGCCTCGGGCTCCTTCTCCTTCTTGATCTTCTTTCGGATCTCCTCGACGACGGTTTCTTCCAGAAGGGACAGCGAGGAAAGATTCGAGTCGACGAAGGCCCGCTCGGAGGCGCTGGTGGCCTGCGGACCGATTCCCTTGAGGAAGTCGACCAGTTCTTCCTTGGTCACCTTCGGCTGGGAGAGCATGTCCATGTACTCGACGATCTTCGGGACAAAGCTCTCGTCCTGGGGAATGGTGGACTGATCGTCCTGGGGAGTCTGCTCATCCTCTCCCGGAGGGGTGGAGAGGGCGTCGTCCCCAGGAGTCTCAGCACCCGCGTCGTCACCGCCAGCCAGCGGATCCTCGGTGGGAGCCTCCGGCCCGGCGACTTGCGTGTCCTGCCCGGCACCCGTTGGGTCGGGCGCTGGGGCCTCAAGACCTGCGGCGGTGGGGTCGGCTTCCTGTTCGACCAGGTGCTGCGGCCTGCCGTCTCGGGCAAGCCTTCTGTCTTCGTAGAATTTGAGGTACATGGGGTTATTCAGCATCTGGTTGTTCCTCGTCATTTCGATCGTCTCCTGTATTTGTGATAGAAGCGACCAGAGTCTTCGCGTCGGGTATGCCGAGGGTACCGTCCATCCTCTTCCCAGCGAAGGTATCCATCATCCTGAGCTTCTCGCGTTGGTCAGCATCGCTGAAGTTGATGACCGTGTTGTTCTGGGTGACGTGAGCACCATCAGGGAGCTTCTGAGTAGCCTTCCCGCGGAGCTTCTCGCGCTCCAGGGACTTCTTGGTGCTCGTGCGGAGCATCTCGTTGACCATGCTCGTGATGTTCTGGCTGATCTGGCTGGCCTGCCGTAGATAGCTCAGAGCCATGTCGTCAGCGGAAGTCGGTCCGATGTCCGCTTCGGTTCCATTGACGGCGATTTCCTTGTAGTGCCTGTGCATCTGCATGCACGACTCATACTGCTCCTGGAGCATTTGGAGGTGCGCCCTCATCAAGGGATCCGCATGGGCGAGGATCGCGTTGCTGATTATATCCGAAGGCTCACGGACTACGATTTCTTCAGGAGACTGACCTTGGCTAAGCGCATTGGACCCATTGGAAGAGTCGGGCAAGTTGGACCCGGCGACCGCGGGCAGCCCGGCATTGACCCCAGGACCCCGCGCCTCCAGACCAGATCCGTTGGACTCCCCGGTCTTACGACTCAGTTCATCCCTGGCGTCATCATGTCCTTCAGCTACTTGTTTTGGCGTCACGATCCAAGGCCTCTCGTTCTTGCTTCAAAGTATGTACCCAAGTATGGCAGCAACCTCAGGGAGAATCTGCTGGCCGGATTCAACATCCACTATGTGCCGATGCACATGGTGCGGGCCTTCATCAGGTCCCATGTCTGGCAGGTGGCGGTCACAACCCAGGCTGCTCTCCGTCATCCGATCCTGAAGAAGTCCTACCGGACGTACAAGATCGGTGGCATGACACAAGTTAGGAAACTCGACTACAGAACCTTCATCCAGAACATCGAGTCACTCAACAAGCTCAGTCCCTCAGAGCGCGAGAACTTGATCCTCTCGATCGAGGCTCAAATTACATCTAACCCAAGAGACATCAGCTCTGTAAACCGCCTCGTGGCCCGCTTCCTCCAGCAGCGCCAGGCACCTGGTCCCGTGATCGGTGGACCCCAGGAGTAGGTTTTCACTCCGCGCCGGATAAGATACCTGAGAGGCTTGGTGCGATCTGAGCCTCTCTCGACGATTCCACGGCACGGTTTCTGATGGCGAACAACTCCGGATTCATACTGGTCGACGCAAGCGAAGCTACGTCAATGGCGGATACCGCCAGAAACGCCCTTCGTGCGCGAAGCGGTGAGAGTGGAAATTCGCCCCAGCGTCTGGACGCACTCGTCAAAGGACTGAAGCAGCAAGCCAAGGAACAGCAGCAGGCAGCCGCCAAGGAGTTGGCCGAAAGCCGGACCCTCGGCAAGACGGTGAAAGACGTCCTGAAGATGGTGAAAGTCATCAAAGATGACGTCACCTCCAGCCTCGATGAACAGAAGCGAATCGCCGAAGACACCCTCAAGGCAGCCGCAGGAAAAGCAACTGCTGGAAGAGCACCAAGCCAGGGACCTCGCGCTACCCGCAGCGACACTGGCGGGGCATACGATGTAGACAGCTTCAGGAGCGCCGCCAAGGACATCGGCGGCATGAGGGGTCCAGCCGGAGCGGCCAACGACTTGATCGATGAAATGCGCGTGGGTTTCAATCGCGTGCGTGACTCGGCCAAGGCTCTCGGCGTCGAGCTGTATGGAAACTCGATTCTTCCCGAGATCCAGAAGCACCTCCAGGGCATCATCGACCAGATCAATACGATCAAGGACGATGAAGACCTTCTCACCAAGATGGCAGCCGCGGCTGGTGTCGATGGTGGTGGTACCAAGTTTTCCGGCACTGAGCTGGAAAAGATGTTCGGAGACCACCTTCAGAACCTCAAGGATCTGATGAGGGAGGACAGGGACACCTTCTTCGACAAGCAGAGGGAGCAGCTCAATCAACTCCAGGGTGGCATCATCTCGAACATCAACGTCGGTGGCGGGGGCGGTGGTGGCGGGGGAGGTAGTGGAAGGGGACTTGAATCCATTGCCGAAGCAGACTTCCAGGATGCCCTGTTCGAGGCCTTCCGCAAAGACATCTCCCTGAAGATCAAGAGCGGCATCAATACGCTTGGTTCACTGGCTGTTCCAACAGCCGTGATGAACATTCAGCAGCTCAACAAGGAGGTGAACAACCTCCAGGGCGGCATGGCTGGTAACGTCGACCTCGCCCGAGAGTTCAGGATCGAGACAACGAATGCCCTTCAGGAGATCAGGGCTCAGAGCGGGTTCACGATCCAGGAGATCGGCTCCGCGGCCCAAGCCGTCATGGCCCTGGGCGTCAGTGGCCCAGAAACAATCGCGAAGCAGTCCGAAGTCATGCTCATGGGCGCTCGTGCCCTGGGCGTTGAAGTGAGCGACGTTGCTCAGACATACGGCATGCAAGCTCGCAACCTGAAGCTCTCGGCAGACCAGATTCCAGAAATGATCACAGGCACCCTGCGCATCGCCAAGGAAACAGGCCTGACCGCCAGAAACGTCCTGGAAGCCAGGAAGGAGACCCAGGCCTTCTCTGAAGAGCTGAAACGTGCTGGTGCTCTGTCTGCTCAACTGACCAATGAACTGACCCGTACCCAGGCGATCTCCTCGAAGCTGGGTCTCGGTAATTTCCAGCAGGATCTCCAGCGCGTCTTCATGGACATCAGCCAGCTCGGCAATGTCCCCGATGACCTTGCTATCATCACCGCCTACGTCAGGAACGACCTGGTGAAGATGGGTTACGGCGTGAATGAGATCCTGACAGGCACCATGCTCTCCACGGTCCAGGGACAGCGCGACTTCGCGAAGGCTACCAAGGATTCGCTGGAGCTTCTGCGTCGCCAGGCCGAAGCCATGGAATCTGAGGCCGGTGCTTCAAACTTCCTCCAGAACGTCACGAAGGGCCGAATCAAGAGCCTCGAAGAGATCAATCGCATGATCCAGCTTCAGACCCAGGCGTCCGAAACGGCTGCCGACAGGGCGCAGCGACTCCAGAGCGTCGAGCGGCAGATCATGGAAATGCGTGCCGCTGGCCTGGATGACGCCTTTATGGGTAGCGCCATTGCGGAACTCACAGGAGACACTTCCCTCAAGACCATCGAGGACGTCCGCACCGCAATCTCCAATGCTCAAGGCGCTATCGCCACCGAGCAGGAAGATCTCGCCGCGGACTTCATGAACAAGCTCATCAAGCGCCAGGCCCAGGTCATGGCTGGCACAAACATGAACGCCTCAGACGCTCGCGACAAGGCCTTCCAGGAACTGTCCGGAACCGTCAGGGGCGAACTCTCCGGCATGAGCATTCAGGAGATCTCCTCGCTCGCCGCCAGCGCCTCACAGCGTGCTGCTGAAACCGTAGCCGATTCGGCTGAGGCCGCCACCGACAACATGGTGGATCGCGTCGCTCAAGGTGTCCAGAAGGGCATCCAGATGGTTGCAGGTCCATTCGCGGATCTCGTGGACTTCTTTGACCACATGGGCGTCGGACCATTTGTGGCCGGTGTCGCGATGTTTGGCACCGCAGCCGTGCTGATCAGTGCTTCTGTCAGTTCTCTCATGGCTGGTCTGGGCAAGATCAGGGCCCTGATGGCGGCAAAGTCAGCGGCATCTGGCGTCCCAGGAGCCGGAGACCTCGCAGGAAGGGCAGCTACCGCCGTAGGCAGTGGATCTGCCGCCAGTGCCGCCGCGGGAGCTGGAGACGCAGCCATTGGCGCGTCTTCGTCCACTGCCGCCACCGCCAGGACCATCAGCGACTACGTTGCCCAGATCGGTGACGCTGGCGAAGAACTCTGGAAACAGAAGGGCAAGCTCCTCAAGGGCCTCGCGGTCCTCGCCGTCATCGGCGTGGCGATCGGTGCTTCCATCTGGTTGATGTCGAAGGTTTACCCAGACGCCGGTACGGTCATGAATCTCACGGCAGCCATCATTGGTTCGACCGTGGCTTTCGGCGTCCTGATCGGTGCCTTCCACATGATGAACACGATCGGAAAGGCAGCCCAGGAAGTCTCCACGAAGATGGCGAAGGAGATGTTTGTAGGACTCCTGGCCCTGACGGCCATGGGTGTGATCATCGGAGGAGCCATGCACCTTCTGGTGTGGGCCTTCCCAAGTGCTGGAGAAGTCATTGGGGTCGCGGTTGCCATCGGTGCCACCGCGGTAGCCTTCTCGCTTCTCGCTGGCTCGCTTGTGCTCCTTACGCTGTTCGGTAGCGCGGTTGTGGCCGCCCTGAGTGGCCCGCAGGCAGCAGTAACGCTTACCGCCCTGGGCGCAGCCATCCTGGCCCTGACAGCGGCAGCCATCGTCATCGGAGGAGGCATGGCCCTCCTCATCAACTTCTTCCCGCGCACCGAGGAAATCATCCCGGTGGCTAAGGCCATCGCCGCAAGCGCTCTTGCCTTTGGTGTTCTTGCAGGTGCTTTCCTGGGCATCATGGCCGTTGGAGCGGTTATTACTGGAATCATGTTCATCCCAGGTGGCCCACTCGCACTCTTGGGAGCCATCTCGCTTGGAATCGCAGCCCTGGCCCTCACGGCAGTAGCCTTGAGCGCTGGTATCGAGATGCTGCACACCCACTTCAAGGACGCAGACAGGATCAAGGCAACCGGCGACGCTGTCGCCGCGGCGGCTGGAGCATTCGGCACTCTCGCAGGTGCCTTCCTCAAGCTGCTCACAATGGGTGCTCTTCTGGTCGCTCTCCCGATCGTTGGCTTCGCTCTCACGATCGGTGCCCTCTGGGCCCTCGTCGACTTCGCTGGAAGAATGGACGAAGCGATCGGCATGCTGAAACGCACGTTCCGCTCCGACGAAGAGATCCAGGAGACCGCCAAGACCGTCGAGTTGGCCTCGGGCGCTATCAAGAGCCTGGGCGAAGCCTACAAGTCTGCGGTCGACTCCGCCGACCTCTCCTGGTGGAAGGCTGGTATCGACCTCATCAACAACCAGCGTGCCCTGCGCTCGCTCCTGACATTCGGCAAGCAGCTCGGACCCTACATGGACCAGCTCCAGGCCGCCTACGGCGACACGGACCAGATGCAGGAGGTGGCAGAGCGCGTCAAGACTGCCGCCGAGGTCATCAAGTCCCTCGCTTCTGCTGGCGTCGAGCTGAAGAAGTACAAGGACGAAACTGACGGTGTCTTCACGGACATCACCCCCGAGGACCTGACCAAGACGATGGGCGATCTGACCGAGATTGCTGAGTCTATGGGTCGCTACATCCCGCAAATCGTTGCCAACGCCCCCGACACCGCGGACGTAGGTCGCATCAAGAACGCCGCTTCGGCCATGACCTCGATCTCCGAAATGATAGGTGTGACCCTGGAGATGCAGAAGGAGTTCGGATCAGGGGTGTTCAGCAGTGGCCCGATGGAGGCCATGGACGAGTACATGCACCAGCTCGGTTCCCGCATGTCGGATCCTCGTGGAGGCTTCCACGCCCTGAAGCGTGGCGTCGAGGGCATGCCCGCCTTCCGCGACGACGAGGTCGAGAAGCTCAACATGATGAACGAGGCCACCGTGGCCGTGTTCGAGACGCTGAAGACCCTGGCCGAGATCAACGACGAGTTCCCGAACAGCTCGACCTTCGGTCGCGACCTTGGGGACATCCAGACGACGCTCGATCTTGCGGTCGCGGTCTTCGATGAGAACATCCGCCCCCTCAAGAACTTGAAGAACATCCTCGGCATGATGCCGTCCGACATAGGTGTACGCGCTGAAGCCTTCGCCACCATGATGGCATCACTCAAGACCTCGCTCTTGAACATCGAAGCACTGGCCCAGGAGTTCCCACAGGGCGGCGAGCGCAGCATGGAGGTCATGAACGACCACCTGCGCTACATCGCCAGCAACCTTGACCAGGGTGCTGTCCAGTCACTACACGACACCTTCGCCGGTGTGGGGCTCGATCTTCCTGATCACATTGACGCCCTCTCCGGTGGTTTCGAGCGCCTGCCTAACCTGCTTATGCAGGTCCAGCGCTTCATCTCTCGCGTCGACCGCGGTGCGCTGACCCGCGCCCACGATGACATCATGTTCATCGCCTGGGCCCTTGCTCCGCTGGCTGACCTGGCCGAATCACTCACGTTCGATGCTCCTAATATCGAACACTTCGATCGTGAAATCGCAAACCTCATCCTGACTCTTGGAGCAGCCACCCAGGCCATCCCCGAGGTTCTGGAGCTTCGCAGCGAGATTCAGGCAAAGGTTGGCACCCGCGGAGGTGACGATCCGACCACCAAGACCATCAACGACGCACTCACCGGTCCTCCTGGAGCTGGCAGCACGATTGGCGGCGGTGGTGGTGATGATGCGTCCATGACGATGGATTCGACCACCGGCGCGTCTACAGTATCGATGGGAGGAGCCGAGAATCGTCTCGATGTCCTCATCAGGGAGCAGCAGCAGACCAACCAGCTCATGCGCCAGCTCGTTGCCGCCTTGGTTGCCCCGCCGGTCAGGCAGCAGCAAAGCGGAGCGGCTCCTCAAAGGACCTTCGCTCGCGCAGGCAAGATGAAGCAAAGTGTCGACTCGGCCTGGGGCACTGAAGAAACGCTCGCATCGCCGTAAGGAGTAACGAATGCCTGAACAGGGAATGAGAGCTACATCAGCCGCTGGATCGGTAAGGCCGATTCCAGGTGCGTGGCTGCGTATCCCAGGCACATCCCCGCCAGACACCGGCGGACAGGGTGACGGTCTGGGTAGGTGGTCTCTCTACGCCATGCCCGAGGTTCAGGTTACGAAGGAGGCGAACTACTCGGACATCCAGATCCTGGGCCGTTCCTCACCGATCAAGACCTACGCTGGTAGCGGCTACCGCCGTCTCGCCACGACGTTTCACCTGCATTCAACGAACCCTCAGTTGAAGGAGTATCACATTGCCTTCGTGAGGTCGGTGGAGTCACTGCTCTACCCTGAGTACAGAGGAACGTATCTTCCTCCTCCTATTGCGCAGTTCCGATGCGGCGTCCTGATCTCCAACCAGGATCTCGTCGTCGCCAACATCGGGGGCTATGTGAACGTCGTAGCCATGAGCGTGAACTACAGCATCGACCCGAATATCGTCATGCTGGGAAACGTGGATCTCTTCCCGATTTACCTCGCGCTCCAGGTCAACTTCGACGTCGTGTATCCCTTCAATCTGTTGCCCGGTTCAGGCGACGTTGTGCGAGGTGCCCACTGATGCCTATTCTTGAAACCAACAACTTTTCCGAGGTTGAGAACCTCCAGGCAATGGTGAAGTGTGGACAATCCATCTTCTCCAACAGGCCGGAGGCTATCCCTACCGGCACGCGCATTCCCCGTGACCAGCTTCAGAGTCGTTATCTCTCCCACCGCATCATCGTCCTCAGGTGGAAGGACCACTTCGTGCGCACGATCGAGACGTGGGAACGCCCGCGCATCCCGCCCGTGTACTCGCGCAAGGAAAAGTTCTTCGTCGCCAGCCGAGGCTATCGGGCACGTCCAGACAAGGTTGCCGTCACCAACCTGGGCAACAAGCTCTACTGGTGGTGGGTTCTCTACCTGAATGGTCTTCAGGAGCCCGAGGACATCGAGCCAGGAGACACTCTTCGCATCACACGGCCTCCCCAGGAGGATCCGTTCTTTCAGCAGTCGGTGAGGGAAGCATTCAGCGATACCTCGACAGTGAGGTAACCCGATGCCGCTTCTCGAATACCAGGACATCTTCGCAGGGGGCTCACCCATCAAGGCCATCAGTCAGATGCCTACGATGAGGCCATTCGTCTATGCCCAGATACCTGCCTCTGACGACTTCGGTCCTGGTAACACCTCAGGCTTCGTGATTGACGACTCACGTAACCCAGAGACCGAGAAGTTCCAGTACCTGCGGTCATTCCAGTACGCCGTAGGTAATGCGCCCCAGGCAGAACTTATTCTCTTTGATGCCCGCGGCCACATCGAGCCAGTGCTCCAGAACCTCTACAACACCGTGGAGGCCACCGAGAACCTCGATGCCGAGAACCGCATGTTCATGAACTTCCAGTTCGGCTGGTCGATTCCCATCGTTGACCCGCTGGCCGGAACTCTTGTGGAGGCACGCATCTCCTCCCATATCCACAAGCTCGTCATCACCGGTGTGGAGATCAGCTACACGGACGGTGGCATTGCCTACAAGATCACGGGCTCAGACTGCATGACGCCCATGCAGGCGACCGTTCAGAAGATCCGCACGCCCCTGATCGACATCAGGGAAGCCATCGTGCGCCTCATGACGAGCGGCATCCACAAACCCCAGCTCGCTCCTCCCCTGTTCGGACCCAACTACCGGGGCCCGGCCAACACCACGAAGCACTGGGAACAGAACGGCCTGAACCCCCTTACCACCATGAGGAACTGGATCGGCCAGATCGCGTCCCGCCGTGGACAGCCCATGCGCATCTACTGGTCGCCTGTGCTGAACCGCCTGGTCGTGGATGATCTGGAACCAGGCACCAGTTTCGACAATCTCGCCGAAGAGATCGCTGGCCCGCACGACGTCAACTACTGGGACCAGACCTCCGAGGATGGCGGCACGATCGTCATCAAGTTCGACCCGAAGATCTCGGGACCGCAGCAGATGGCGTCGATGACCCAGATCGGTTACGTCGAGTCCGATGAGCGCGTTCCCTACCAGACCCTCAACGCCAACGAAGTAGGCAACAAGGGCGGCGTGAATACCCCGCAATCAGGTGTCTTTCAGTCAGGACGCCGCGGCCAGGGTACTGAGATGCGCCTGCCTCCTCGTGCTCCCGATGACGGTGTCAGCTCGAAGCAGCACGCCAAGGTCATCGAGAAACGCCTCGGCGAGATCCACAGGAACTTTGGCTCCAGTGGCTTCTTCGGAGCGTCGGCGGTGGTCGAGTGTATCGGCTGGCCGAGGGCAGATGCTATCCAGGCCGTCAGTGGCCGCATCATCTGGCTCAACGTCTGGGATCCCTTCGGTGAAGCCGGAGGGCTTACCAGCGACGGGTTCATGGATTGGGAATCCAAGGGCGCGAACCCCTATCTTTCAGGAGCATGGGTGATCCAACAGTGCACTCACCTGATTGACGACACGGGCTATCGAATGAACCTCGAATGCACACGCCAGACCTCGCCTGACGAGCAGGGCATCCCGCCGCCAGCAGGTGGCGCTGCGCCCACGGGTGGAGGTAACCCATGAGCGGAGGAATCCAACAGCAAATCGTCAATCTTCAGGCGATGGTCCATGAGCTGTGGTCGCGCTCCGAGGTCCAGCGGAACAACGAGGTGTTCACCCCGCTCTCGAAGAATCCGTTCCTTCGTGATCCGGTTCAGCTCAAGAACATCCTCCAGAAGCCCCTGGTGACGAATGCCCTCTTTGGGAAGCACCGTGGTGTGGTCATGAACACAAAGGACCCCCTGCACAAGGGTCGCGTCCAGGTGTACTGCCCCAGCATCCATGCTGACATTCCTGAGAAGGATCTCCCCTGGGCCGAGGTAGCCACATTCTTCGGATCATTGGATGATCAAGGTGCTGTCTTTACACCGCCTGCTGGCTCAACTGTTTACATCGAGTTCGAGGCTGGCTCGCGTGAGTCGCCCGTGGTGTCAGGCGCTGTCCACAACATGACTCGCCAGAAGAAGGTGAGCGTCGAGGGCGGCCTCCTGGTATCCGAGGAGCGTGACCTATGGGGTGGTGCCCCAGGCAGGCGCACTGACGCGAAGAACCCCACGATCAATCCTGACCTGAAGAGTCTCATGCCGCCATGGCGTGGTGAGTCCTACGATGGCGTCGACCAGAAGCCAGGTCTCGGCGGTACCGCTACGGTGCCTCCCTTCATCTATGGCATCAAGACGCCTGAGAAGCACTTCCTCCAGTTCGTCGACGGCAACTCCTCAGACCGGCTCATTGGCAAACGCCTTGTGCTCCAGTCTTCCAGGGGCTCGTGCCTCTGGATGAAGGACGACAGCTTCACGCCGCCCGAGGACATCTTCAACAACGAGTACTGGGACGACTTCCACGACGCCTACCCAGGGCTTCGCTATTCGGTGCGTCCGTACAACAACCACAAGATCGAGCTGAAGCACACAGGTCTCCAGCTTCAATCGGTGGGCGGCGCACGTCTCATCATGTCGGACGAGACTGAGCAGGAGCTGACCCAGAACGGATGGAACGCCGGGTGGTCACCCCGCGGCAAGTTCAGGAGCTTCGTGGTCCTGGAGTCGATCAGCGAACACCAGATCCACCTGCGCGACCATGAGCGCTCCCCGAATATGAGGAGCCCCCAGGACGGCATCTTCTGCGTCACGGCTACTGGCAACTTCATCGGTATGCGCGACGACACCCAGGGCAGCATCGGCGGCCCGCAGCGTGGCATTCTTCTGTGGTCAACATCTGACCACCGCATCGAGATGAACGACCACACGGTGCAGAACCAGAGTCCCAGGTCGGGCGCTGGCACCGTCTACTACAACCAGGGGCGTCACACCCCGAACGCCCGTCGAGCCTTCATCAGGATTCGCTCGGGCTGGGGCCAGGTGATGGAGCTGAACGACCTCGGGAGCCAGGAGAACAACGCCCAGCAGTTCATCCTCATCCGCAACGAGAATGACACGCCAGACGACTGCGACGGACCTCCCTGGAACTTCATCAGGATGGAGTGCGTGGTCTCGAACAAGCTCTTCCTCCTCTACGGTGCTGGGAACTTCGTGATCAACGTCTGCCGCAATGCCTTCAGGCTTGTCCAGAAGGGCAGCGACTTCGTGAACGTCGAGTTGGGCAGCCACTACACGAACGTCGAAGAGGGAATCGTTTTCCACAAGGCGTACAGGGGCATCATCGAACACACCATCACCGGTGCAATCATGATGCTGGTCGGTCGCATCATCAACAACGAGCTGGAATTTCCACCCTATCCTGTCATCATTGCGAAGAACCCATACGTGTGCCCCTTCACCAGGCACCTGCATTACGACACGCCATCAGGACACGTCTTCGCCTCGGAGTAAGCTCAATGTTCTCGCAGAAGGACTGTAAGCTGATCGCAGTTGAATGTTTTGTCACCATCGGGTTGGCCCTCCTTGCCTGTGGGATCATCATAGGAGCGGTGGTCTTCTGACTCCACCTCGTACTGACATGAAGCACCAAATCAACCTGTTCTTCCGCTGCCTCGGCAACCACCCAGGAGTGCCATGGGCATTCTTCTCTGTCCTCTTCCCGCTGGCTGCTCTCGACGGAGCCTCAAGGTCTGATGACGGGAAGATCGCGGTGCCCTTGCTCATCTTCCTCGTGGCGATCATCCTGCTCATGTGGGGTACCGTCTTGACAACCGCGTGGAAGGACCGCCACTACCACGAAGATCGAGACGACGAGGCCGATACATAGGCCAGGAGACCAGATCCATGTGCCCTATACACAGAGTCCTATACCAAGAAACCACCACGCGGGTGACGCCCGCCCAAGGAGTTCGGTATGAAACGGACACGTGCATGGCGGAGGCACCATCTTCGCCGGATGAAGTGCAGGGCTTTTCGTAAGTTCTGGGAAGAGAACTGGTTGTACAACCGGGAGGACGCTGAGAAGTGGTCCCGGCGTAGCGCGAACCACATGGCCTCCTGTAGCGGAGCTTGCTGCGGGAACCCCAGGCGGCATTTCAACGAGCGAACCATCGCTGAGAAGAAGGCTGACCTGTCGTTCAAGGACCAGGTCGAGGAGGTGGAAGACCACAGACTGGTCTTCACCCAGACTCCCAATCGTCTTCGGAGTGTTTGACCGGCGTGGTGAGACCCTCTACATACCAGTGAGGAGTCGCTCATGTCTGACACTTTCCTGCAAGGATCTACCAAAGAGGGGACCACTACGAGGGTTGTCTACGACCCCACCGGTGGTCCCCTCGCTGCCTCCTCCCCCATTTACCTGACCTACGGCTTCAATGGGTTGCAGACGGTCACGACGGTCGTGATGATCCAGTCTGGCGGTCTCTGGTACCTGGACGTCGACATCCCTCTGGGCTCGGCTCAGATCGATCTGTACCCCAGGGATCTCACGACACTCGATCCTATCAACTGGCACTTCACGATCGAGGCCGAGCAGAACGACAAAGTGTACTCGGGAACGAGAGTCGCCTTCGTCGGCGACAGTGACCCCAATGCCAATGGCATCGCCATCGCGGAAGCAGTGCACGACCTCGCACCCGACTACTTATTCACGCTCGGGGACAACCTCTACGCCCCTCAGACGAGCTTCGATGACACGATGGGGCAATTGTTCGCTCGCTACATGTACCCCTACTCGGGGGCATACGGTCCTGGGTCTTCCGACTTCAACCGCTTCTTCCCCATCCCAGGGAACCATGACTACTCTGATCCTCCTGGCGGCATCGCTGACTACCAGGCCTACATGCCGATGAGTGCCCTGTACTACCACTTCCATGTTCCTCCCTATCTCCACTTCTTCATGGTGGACACAGAGAACGCAGACGGCATAGCCCCAGGGTCGATCCAGTACGAGTTCTTCTCGTCAGCGATCCGGCAGTCCAATGCTCGCTGGAAGATCCTCTGCGCCCACCGGCCTCCCTACACCACGGGCACATCACATGAGCCGACGCTCAACATGCGGTGGCCCTTCAGCGAGTGGGGTGTCGACATGGTGATCTGCGGACACAACCATCACTACGAGCGCATCCTGCTCGACGGTGTTTGCTACGTGGTCAGCGGCGGAGGCGGCAAGAGCCTCTATGGCTTCACTACACCGGATGCCAATTCCGAGGTGAGGTACAACGCGGACTACTCCGCCGTCTACGTGGACTTCGACACCTATACGGCCAGGCTCAGGGCCATCAACGCCGAAGGAACCGTAGTTGATGAGTACACGATCAACAAGACACCCACGAGCGACGATCTTGAAAAGGTCCAGTCCCTCAGCGTTTTCCTTCGTGAGGTTCTTCTTCCCGCGGTGACCGCGGCGTTCAACCAGCCTGGGGTGATCTTCCTCGGGAACAAGCACAAGAACCAGATCACACTGAATCCTAGCCTGAGGCTTGCAATCGGCCTGCCGTCTCCCTCATCGTTGACGAGTCAGGGCATCTGGGGGCTGTACAAACTCCCAAACACCTCGATCACGGACGAGATGTATGCCCTTCAGGCCTTCATGGCGACCAACGCCGCCTGGACCCCGGCAGTAGAACAGAGAAGACTCCTGGACCCCAGCGAACCGAAGAACATCAGGATCGTCACCCAGCAGATCTGGACCTTCAGCGATCTCTGACCGATCAGGTAAGAGGGGGCCATGGTAGCATCAGTTCAGAGAGGTGCCCCATGCACAAGGAAGAACACCCCCACGACGTCATCAAGATCATGCGCCGCTGGAGACACGAGCGGCCAGAGTACTGGGTCTTCGCCGACGACATGTACAACTGGGCCAACACCCGCGAGAAGCGCGAGCTGGTCCTCCTGTTCTCCATCATGGCCGCTGGCAAGTCCGCCAACCGGACCTCGGACGCGCTCAACTACATGATGCACACCCTGCCGGGCAACACCCCCTTCGACAAGATCCGAACGATGGTGAAGCGGCAGGACGCCCTGGAGAAGCTCAAGACGTTCCGCATCGGGCAACACAACCGCATCCTCAAAGCTTTCAGGGCCGTCGTGGACTTCGATGTAGACGCTACTCCTCCGGACCCCGAGAAACTGCGCGAGATCCCCGGCATAGGCCTCAAGACGTCCTGTTTCGTCTCCCTGGTGTACGATCGCACCCTGCCGGTCGCCGTCCTCGACACCCACGTCCTCAAGTTCCTCCGAAACAGGCTGGAGATCGAAGCCCCCATGGGCACACCGACCTCGGTGCGGATCTACGACCGCCTCAGCAAGCCCATCATCCGACTGGCGGAACTCCTGGGAGTCACCTACGGCGACCTGAACATCGTCCTCTGGCGCTTGGGCAAGGAAGGGAAGGCAAACTTCCCGAACAGCCTGATGGTGATGGAGCTGAAGCTCGATGAGGACAAGGTATGCAAGGCCATCGAACAGACCGCAGCAGAGTACCGAGCCGAAAATCCTTGACCTATGCGTCTGATTATTCGTTTGATGGCTGAAAGGTGATGTCATGAACGAAACAGATCGCGATACCCTTCGTCAGCTCTACAAGGATCTGGCCGATCACACTGCCCCTGAGTGTGCTGGGAAGAACCAGGGCTGCCGGGCTCCTCACGCATGTTGCTCTCCAGAGTACTGCGAGATGGCCCAGCAGATCGCCCAGGAGGTATGGAACACGGACGTCAGTGACCAGAGGACCGGCCACGAACGTCTTCCCTTCATGGGGGAGAGCGGCTGCGTCCTGGAGCCCCATCTGCGCCCTCTGTGTTCGCGCCACGCCTGCTGCATCAACGGCATCGGGGCCAAGACGAGGGGCAAGGATGCGGGGCTGTGGACCTACAAATACTACGAGATCCTGGAGAAGATTGAAGAGCTGGAGGCTCAACTGCTGTGAGCGAGAAGGACCTACCAAGGAGTGCTACGAGTGTGCGTTCCAGAAAGCCGACCCTCCCCAGTGCCTGGGTCACTTCGAGGGTCCCACTCCCTGCTGCATGTTCATGCCGAAGAGCACCCAGGAGAGCCGCCTGCTGGCCCATTACGTTATCGGCTGCGAGGAACGCCAGATCACTCCAGTGGAGCACCCCTTGGGCATAGTGTACGACGGTCCGATGAAGCCCGAGAAGCAGTAAGAGGTGTGAAATGAGAGCGAACCACGTCCCTACGATCGATCGGCTCCAAAAGCGTGTAGATCGCCTGTGCATCCAGCTTGGCGAGTATCTGCGTCGCATTGGTCGCGGTAACCCCTACCAGCAGTGCAAGCACTGCGGGATCTCTCAGCCCGAGCTGTCTTTCAATCCGCACAGGAAGGGTTGTCCGGTCCCTGGGTGGGCGAAGGAGATCATCCACTACCAGGGCATCCTGATGGATGAAATGGGCATCACCGATCCGAAGATGCGCTTGCACGTGATCAATGGATACTCCAGCTTATTCCATAGTGCAGGTGTCGCGGACCTCCTCGCCAACTCTCAGAAGCAGGTGACGTCATGAAGTGGCTGACCAACATCATCGCTCGCTTCCGTAAGTCCAAGGCGGAAGCACCCACCCTGACCTAGGACGAAATCGACTGCTTCGTCCGTCTCGCTCTCTCCGGCGGGCCCCGCAGCTATCGCTATTGGCGAACCAGGGCCATCATGACCTACCGGAACGCCCTTCGCCGCGGCGTCCCTCTGAGGTCCAACATCTACATGGACTACATGGCCGAGATCGATCACTCCTGTCCCGACTTCGTCCTTCGCCGGACCTATCGCGACAAGATTCGCGCAGAGCACAAGAAATAAGCGTTGACACCTGGCGCTCATGAGTAATTAGTTGAGTCATCAATCGACGAAAGGATTGAGCCATGACTCTCACTTCTCTCCCCTTCGACCTACGCCGTCCGCGCAACAAGGAAGAGCGCCGTCTCCTCAGCCTGCTTGAGAACGGTACTCCCGAAGAGCGCCGTGCCGAGTACAACTCCCTCCAAGCCCGCTTCGAGAAAATGACTCAGGAAGAGTACGATACCGAGGCTACGTCCCGGCTCGTCTGCTTCCAGGGCTTCTTGGTGGAAGACTGACATGGCTGGCTGGTACAAGAAACCACTCGCCCGCGGAGGCAGCCGTTTGATGGCGAGGTCTTTCATGTGACTTGATCCTTGGGTACGACTTTGTCCGACCACAGGAGGAGCTTCCTGGTGACGAGATCAATCTCGTCTGACCACCAGGGGCCCACGGCGATGCAGGTCAGGGTCTTCTCTCCACGAAATTGGGTGTGCCTGGCGTCGACAACTACGCTCACCGGGATACCAGCGGCTTCGGCAGCAGCCTTCACCTCCATCAGCGCCTCGGTCGAATCGACTCCCGTCACCACCTTGGTGAACGAATCCGAGATCCAGGCCTGAAAAGGCTCAGGTAGCTCCTGGAGGGATACGCCCTCCCGCAGTGCTCTGGACATAAACATCATCGCAGCGTGAGCCACCTGGGCGCAGGCCTTCCCCACGTTCATCCCCAGGTCCTTCCTGACCACGATGATCTGCTTCGTATCCCTGGTCTTCGTTACTTCCTCGGCCATGGTGGTCCTCCATCTTTGTCTGGGCGACTATAGGCCGGAGAAAGTCTCCTGGTCTTCAGCCTTGGCCTCGGTCTTCAAGGTCCCCATCTCAACCAGGGCGGTGAGTCGCGCCTGCATGTGTCCTGGGAAGTCAGCTTCAGGGATGAAGCCCATGGGGATCCCGTACTTGCCTGAAATCTTCTCGAAGAACTGCTCGAAGAGGTGGAAGGTCCCGAAGGTGCCGGGCATGACCGCACTCACCTCGAAGCCTCTCTCGTGGATCAGTCTCAGCCTCCCCAGCACCTTGATCTCGCTGAAGTCTGGGTGAGTGGGATCCACGATCGCCGTGAACTGAACGCAGTCCACCGAGGCCTTCGCAAGAACATCCACCAGCCTCGTGGTCCTGGAAGAAAGGTTGGTCACATAGAAGAGGTGGTCGCCCAGGAAGCTCACCTTCTCGATGAGTTGGGCGATGCCGGGGAAGTCTGCTGGATCTCCGCCCTCGATGCGGTGCCAGCACTTCTTGTAGCGTCTCGCAAGACGATCGAAGAGGGCGCACCACTCTTCGGGGGAACGCATGTTCTCACCGACCAGGGACATCTTCGTGACAACCTCGTTGTCGGGCTGACCGGCCATGGTACCCTGATCGATCAGAACCCCCTGGTCATCGAGCCTGCATGCACGGTTCCACTCGTTGGGGAAGTCCCTCTGGCACTGCTCCATGATCGGGCAGGAGCGAGCCGTCTGCGGGATCCACTGATCGAGGTCACCCATGTCTCCGAGGGGCGTCTTCGAGTGACACTGGCACCTGAACACCGTGCCGTCAGGCTTGAAGATGAGGTAGTTCCTGCCAGCGTTACATCTCATGGTTGAGGCCACCGTATGACGCGATGATGAGCATCTGCTCTTCGCGGGAGAAGGTCTCCCAGTGCTCTGGTCCGAAGCTCTGGTTGGCCAGAGCATTGAGAACATCAACGCGCCTTTGGGTTTCGAGCCTAACAGCCTCTTCGCGCCTCTCGGCTCTGCGACGATCTACCTGGTTGATCTTCCACCCGAGAGCAAGCAGGAAGGGAACCATGATGAAAACGACCAGCAGAACAGCCAGCCTCTTCCTCCAGTCTGTCTTAGATTCCCTATTCATGGCTACGAGTTTCCTGACCTGATCATGGCTGCCGTTTCCTCCTCAGAGAGAAGGTCCACTGTTCCGCGGTGAAGTTCTTGCCCGTCAGGTCGTTCAGCATGTAGGCGCGTTCTTCGCGCTTCCTGGCTATCTCCTCCCTCTCGCGCTCGGCGGCCTCTTGCTTCTTCAACTGGGCGGCTTCTTTGCGCTTCTGGGCCATCTCGATCTGGTGCTGTCGTTCTGCTCGTGCTTCCTGTCGGTCACCGTAGAGCTTGTAACCAACGGATACTCCTCCCGTAACTACGACCAATAAGAAGACAACGCCGATGAGGGTGTTTTTCATCCTCTCGGCTTTCTCCTGTTTCTCCTGCCTGGTCTGCTTCTCGAAGAAGGTTTCCTGGGGCATGAGGTTGATCTCGATCATCAGTAGACGCCTCCGGCCTTGGCTGGGCTGCTTTCTCCTTCATCAGCCTCGGCACGATTGAATGTGAACATGCCGCCCTGGTACCAGCTACCCCCTGGGGGGTTGAACCTGATGTTGGCGGAGTGCACACCCGGCTTCTTCCTGAAGTCCTTGAGGAACCTCGGCACGTCGCGGTTCGTCGTCGCGTGGAACATAGCCACCGACTGATGATGCGTGTGTTTGAAGATCATCCTGGCGCAACCAACCAGCTCCTTCATCGAGTGGTAGTTGACCAAGAACAGCACCCTCTCGGTGTCGCTGCTCGAATGGCCGTCGAGGACGCCCTTGGGGTCGTCTGGATGAACGTGGAGGAGGTTGACCCTTTCCAAGGTCCCAGGACGCTCCTCAATGAGCTTCTTGGCCCACGCGGCGTCCTTCTCGGCGTACATGGGGTGGTTGATCGCGACGATTCTGGATCCGATGGTCTCGGTCACCTGGAGGAGGAATGCCGTCATCCCGAACTTCCAGGCGTTCAGCTCGACGATGAGCTGGGGCTTCCACCACTGAACCATGTTCCCCACGAGGATGATGTCCCCTGGGTTCATGTAGAGGGGGAAGCCTGCCCAGTGGGCGTTGGTCACCGAATGGGGCGATCCTTCTTCCCAATCCTCCCAGATCTCGCCGCGGGCAACGACCTCGTCGACACCCCCGCTCCGGTTGGTGGTGAAGAACTCCCTGGGCGTCGGGGACACTGCCTTATCGATGGTGTTCACCTTCGGGGCATGAGGATCCTGAGCGACCTTAGGCTTCTCTGCCTTCCGAGCCTCTTCGTTCTTCGTGGGCTTGATCAGTTGGGCGTCCACCACGAGGAGCTGCACGTTGTGGTTCGCGAAGCCGATGCTGGTCTGGTAGTACTCCAACTTGTCCTCGTGGTCTCTCCCGAGGAGGGCAATGACCTCGGCCTCCTCTTCCTTGCAGAAGCGAAGACAGCCGAGCAGGGAGTAGGGCTGGAAGTCCTTGGCCCCATGGGCGATGACGCCGACGATCGTGAGGGAGGGAAACAGCGAGCGGTACTTGCAGATCCACTGAGTGAAGCCCTCCTGGTGGATGGCCGCCGTGTAGATGCAAGTACCGCTCGGCTTGATGAGCTTCTCCAGACGACCCCAGTCGTCGAAGAGGTCCATGTAGTTCTCCGTCTGATTCCAGACGCAGAAGTCGTGGTCCTCTCCCTCACTATGGGCTGCGTGGGCGCGAGCGAACTGCTCGAATTCTGGAGGGAAGATGTGAAACATCAGTTGACCAGCTTGCCGGTCTTCCGGATGACCCCGTCACCCTTCTCGATCTCCACGCCGATGGCATCAGGTTCCTCGGAGATGTCCTGGAAGTGCAGGTTTTCGAGGGTGTTCTCGTCAAGTCCGGCAATGGCAGTGAGGGTGAAGCCCCTGGGAGGCGCGTCGGCCTGGTCTTCTTCCTTGCGCCATGCGTTCCACGCGATCTCGCAGGCCTTGAGGATCCGGGACTGCGCCTTGCGGCCCCAGTCGCCATTCTTGCGACCATCGCGCAGGAGGTTGCGGAGGAACTCGGGGTGGCCGATCGGGTCGCCCTTCTCGATGGGGCGGAGGACACGGGTCCAGAACGAGGTCGCGAGGTCCTTGTTGACGGACCAGGTCTTGTAGACCGCAGCGACGACGCCCTGACGCCACATCCAGGAGCTGGAGAGATTCTCCTCGTCCTTGTCGAAGGGGCTCGTCGGGTCGGAGTGCAGATTGATGAGGAACTGGATGAAGTCTTCCCGGTCTCGGATGATGCCGATGATGCGGTGGTTGGCGGGCTTGTCGACCTTCAGGCGCATGCCCCGGTAGTCGACCCAGTGGATGGCCTTGCCGACGAGGTCGATGATCCTGGAGGGCACCAGCAGCTTCTTCTGGCCGCGCTTCGTCGGGGGCTTGTGGCCGAACATGTGGGCGACGGGCTCAAGGCCCACCTTGCCGGTCTTCGGCTTGTTGTCGTCGAACTGGGCGTACAGCATCTCCAGGTTCTTGCGGGTGACCTGGAAGAACTTGAAGATGATCCTGGCCTTCGCCGTCTTCTTCGAGATGGCGGTGAGGGAGTGCTGGCCGTTGATGATGTAGGCGGTCTGGCGGGTGGGGTCCTGCTTGTCGGGAACGGGGTGACCCTGCTCGTCCACGAGGAGGGCGACGGCGACTTCACAGCCGAACCAGAGACCCTGGTCGATGCGCTCCATGTACTCACGGACCCGCTTTTCGTCGATGCGACGCTGGCCGGGCATGTTGTTCCACTCGGCGAGAAGGCGGCAAACCTCCAGCGAATCGATCGTTTGCTCGGTGACACGAACAGGCTCAAATCCGCCGATCAGAACCATGTCATCGTCATCGCTGGGGAAAATCTCGTGACCAGGCACGATCTCGGTAGCCTGTTTTGCACTCATAGGAAGACTCCTTGGATGAATCCCTCCGCAGGGCGAAGGTGGTAGTTTCGTCCTATGATAGGACAGACGCACAAGTTCAACTCGACCTGCTCAGAAGGAAGAACAGCCCGATGCCGAAACAGTCTCTCTATGTGATCATGCTCATCGCCCAGTCGACGGACCAGGACTTCACGGTCTTCTCGAAACCCATAGCGGTGTGCCGGGACTCTCGGAAAGCCAAGCAGATGTCCGAGGCCGAACAGGAGCTGAACAACCGAGTCATCGTGGAGGGCAAGGAGTGCGTGACCATCTCAGGCATCTTCGAGGTGCCTGGTATCGAGGTGCCTCAGGCCGCCAGGGAGTGCTGGGTCGTCTGGTCGGTCGCCATGATGCGGGACGGTACCGGACGCACCATGTCCCGCCTCGAAGGGATTTTCGGAAAAGAAGAGGCTGCGGCCAAGAAGATCTCTTCCATCTCACAGGGTGAACAAATCATCGACGGCCTCGCTGGCGAGGTAACATCCAAGAAGGCCAAGGTGACACTGGCATGATGGACAAGATGCTCATCCTCTACACGGTCACCGAGAAGGACGTCGACAAGCTGGCCGTCTCCTTGAAGACCCTGGAGTTCTTCCCGCCCTCGATCGACTACGAGGTGATGGTTGTCTCCGACGATACCTCGGAAGAGCGCCTCCAAGGGCTCGTGAAGGCGTCTCAGGGGGTTTCCCTGCACAAGTGGCCTGGCACCCTGGCCGAGTCCGTCGACACGGCCTGGAGGGCCTCTGACGCCAACTTCGTGATGCTCCTGCACCCCGACGTCATCTTCATCAACAAGTCCTGGTGCGACGTACTCCTCTCGAAGATGATCGAGAGGAGCATCCAGGTCATGGGATCGAACGCCTTCCAGGAGTTCGACAACCTCTTCGGGGGGCGGATCATGGCGATCCCTCCCTACGTCATCATCCTGACCAGGGAGGCCCTGGAGGCCAACGGGGGCTTCGAGAAGAAGATCGACGGGGAAGCTCGGGGAGCCCTGATCCACTTCCATTCAGCGAATCATAAGATCCAGGTAGCCGGTGCTGACCTATCTTCTTTCATGAGGCACCTCTCGATCTGCTCCTATGATGACAGAACCATCTCTGAGGAACAGATACGAAGGATCCAAGAAGAAGTCCTGAGGAAACTGGAAAGAATCAAGTCATGATCGTCCCGACCGCACAAGACGCCCGCCTGTTGCTCCGCTTCCGGAAAGAACCCCTCCGGGTGTCCTTCCTGAACGAAGTGGCCGGGGGCCTTTGCGAAAACCGTGGAGAGAGGCCTATCCTGGTGCGCTGGGCCATTTCAGTCAAGAAGGCCATCTTCCACCCCATTCAGTGGATGATCGTCATGCCGCGCATGGCCGCCCTGGACTTCTTCCATGAGATTGGTCACATGCTGAGCGTCCTCGACCGCGGCAGGAGTGGGTCTGAGGAGGACGCGGAAGTTTTCGCGCACGGCATCTGTTCATGGCTCTGGCCCGACCGTTACGGGATGGACGAGGGGGTCCGGTGGTACCGCACCGACCACAACATCATGCGCCGGGTCTTCTGGACGTCCAACTACCTCGGCCAACTGACAAGGGACCTGAACTATGGGAGCTGAATCTGCTGCTGGAATCTGGTTTATGGTGGCGGCGATCGCCTTCATCATCATGTGCGTGCTGCTGATCGTCGTGGGCCTGCTTCTGCTCGCCTGCTTCAACACGATGCAGCGCATGCGCAGGGAGGCCAAGGTCTACATCAAGGGCGCGTACCACTACGCGACCATGAACGAGCTGTTGGTCCGTATCCTGGCGAGGTTCGAGAGGAACCTGGCTCAGTGGTACAACGACACAACCGGCAGGGCCTGGGAGATCAACCAGCGAGACCGGAACGTCTACGAGACCATCAGAAAAGAGGTGCAGGACTTGAAATCCATGCTGGAGGTTGAACAGCACCGACTGTCGTGAGGCCAGCGTTGGCTTCGGCCATGGTGTAGGCCTCCAAAACGCGGTCCGCCACCTGATCCCATCCAAACTTCTTCACCTGCTCCAAGCCAGCGGCGACGCGGGCTTTCTTTTCGTCCTCAGACATCGAACAGAGCTTCTTGACCGACTCCTCAATGAGGAACTTAGATGTACCGCAGCGAAGAGCGATGTGGCCGTCACCCAAGTAGTCCTTCATGCCGTCGACATAGCTTGCCGCAAAGGGAACACCGGCTAACATCCACTCCAGACCAACGATCCCGAATGGCTCCTGCCTACTTGGAAAGATTCCAGCCGTCGCACTCTTCATCGCCCTGATCTTGTCCTCTCCATAGAGGGCACCCATCATGTGGATTTCGGGGCGCTTTTCGACCACCCTTTTGAGGTCGTCGAAGACCCTCGTGTCTGACCCCTGGTGACCGCCGATGATGCAGAGATCAACGTCCTCTGGCAAGTCGATGGACATGAGGGTATCCACGTTCTTCATGTTGGCAATACGACCGATGTAGACCAGCTTCTTAGGCCTGTCTCCTGGAAGGACCATTGGTTCATGCACCTGCATCCAGGGGGCTGGGTCTACACCGTTTCTGCAAAGAACCGACTTCATAGCGAGGTTCTGACCGAACTTCTTCTGATAGTGAGCACTCACGTGGCAGACAGCGTTGGCCTCCATGAGACCACTGTACTGCATGTCCTCAATGTGCCCATAGTCCATCTCCAGGTTGTCCTGGGAGGTGGGAGTGATGAGGTCATTGCAAGCCAGGTGAATCGTAACCACGAGGGGGACGCCGTAGTGCCTGGAGATGATTCTTCCGGCATCGAAAGACGACCAGTCGTGAGCGTGCACGATATTCGGCCTGGGGAGCTTCAATGCTCTCGCGATCAGCTCGCTCTGGTAGCGGAAGATGTCCGCGTAGGTCTTGCGGAGGTTCATCTTCGTCCTCATCAGCGTGAGGGCGAACCGCTGGGAGATTCTGTCGGTCAGGGCGTAATCTTCGCCGTAAGTGGGCGACACCACGTCGACACAGGCGTCTGGCCTCTTCTCTGTGATCTGAAGAGAAAGCTCTCGGACATGCTCTCCGAGACCGCCCATGGGTTTCACGAGGACATCTGCTGAAAACATCAGGATCCGGAACATAGAGACCTCAGTCGAAGACGGCGATGTACCTGGTGGATCCACCAAGGGTAAAGGTGTTTGTACCAGCATTGAAGAAAGCCAAAGACAGTGTGATAGATGGTGACGAGCCACTAAGCCAACTCGTTGACAACCCAACGAGCACATTAGTTTGGGCAAGAGAGAAGACGCTCCATTTGGCAACTCCAGCACTGTAGGGCGCTACCTGGAAGCCGTATTGGTAGTTGTAGAAGTCCTCGGCGTAGAAACCATAGGATCCTTCTGTTGATTCGATTCCAAGCCTATCGACGCCTCTGAATCCCGCGTAGGACCTTGCACTCTTGATAATAGAAAAAGCAGCAACATTGTAGTTGCCAATTCTGGCTCGATTTGCACCATTAGCCAAGTATTCAATTGACGGTGGAGGAAGCATCGTTCCTCGCCACAGGAACTGGCCCACCGGAATTACAATATCGTTTTGGGCAATGAACATACTTCCTGCGTTATTAATTGACCACAGAAGCTGGGACTTGAGAGCGAACCGAGTGCTCGATCCTATGTCGCTCACGTCCCTCCAGATGACCGAGTTCTGATCATAGTTCAGGACTCCGATGTTGATATTTACAGTGCCGGTAGAATTTGGCGCGATGTTGTTTGGAAGCGTGTATGAATAGAACCTTACATGGGATAAGGCACTGAAGCTATTACGTCCAGTGAAGTCGAGGTTGGATCCATTGACTCCCTGAAAACCCTGTGCTCCAGTCACGCCCTGCGTACCCTGGGCTCCGGTTGAGCCCTGAAAACCCTG